>ERZ827168.153-NODE-153-length-114862-cov-5.192436_pt1 | contig 114862 bp, 75 predicted proteins | sample MGYA00519868_ERZ827168 | MGnify/ENA primary metagenome ERZ827168 (study PRJEB31778, sample SAMEA3449271) | human gut metagenome | biome: human gut; feature: human-associated habitat; material: faeces | place: United Kingdom | collected 2010/2012 ... | reverse complement strand
AAGGTGTTGTCGCCCGAAATGGTGCCCACCACACCAGGCATCTCGGAGACGTCGATGGCCTCTGCCGCGGCGTTGGCCATTCCCGAGTGGCAGTGCACCACAACGAGAAACTGCACATAGTCCATGCTGACAATGGTCTCCTTGATGATCGAGGTGTATTTGGGAATGAGGTGGCCGCGCGCATTCTGCGCAATCCCGGCCGCATACTTGTAAGTGGAGTCGGACTGCACCTTGACAAGCCGCAACTCCTTGATGTCGCGGGAGACGGTGGCCTGCGTCACTTTGAAGCCGACGCTGTTGAGCTCTTCGACCAGCTCCTCCTGTGTGGTGATGGGTTTTTCATTGATGATTTCGAGAACGATCTGGCGGCCGTATACGAATACAACTACACCGATCCCTCGGTCACGGGCACCACGACCTGGGGTCCGCGATTCCGTGCGGCCGAGCTTAACATCTACGCTCAGGACCGCTGGGCATTGGGCCGCAACCTGCAACTCACCTACGGACTGCGTGCCACCCTGCCGCTCATATTCAACACCCCCACCCCCAACAAGAACTTCAACTCGGGCGATATCGCCGCCAAATACGGCGTACGCATAGGCGACGTGCCCGAGAGTCAGCTCCTGCTCTCGCCGCGCATAGGGCTGTCGTGGCGGCGCGATTTCAAGCGGGGACGCCTCACCATAGAGGGCGGCGCGGGAATATTCGCGGGCCACGTACCATTCGTGTGGGTGGTGAACAACTACTCCAACACGGGCGTGGAGCAGAAAGGCGTGCGCCTGACGGCCCCCATGCAGAACGGTCAGGTCACGGAGACCGCCGCGCCGTTCACCACCACACCCTCGCCCACCACGGCGTCCAACACCACGTTCACCCTCAACGCCATGAACCGCAAGTTCCGCTACCCGCAGAACTTCAAGGCCAACGCCATGGCGGGATACGAGACCGACGACGGCTGGTCGGCGCGCGTGGAGGCGCTCTACACCAAGACCATCCGCAACGCCGTATTCGGCAACCTCGCGGTGGAGCGGACGGGCGGCGAGGTATATGCCGTGCCGCAAGCGGACGGAAACGCGGCGGCGGGAGCCATACCCGCATTCCGCAAGGTGGCATCGGGTTATTCGGCCGTATATTATCTCGACAACACATCGCGCGGATATTCGTATTCGTTCTCGGGCAGCCTCGCGAAGAGATTCCCCTTCGGACTCGCCGTGTCGGCCTCGTACATCTTCGGACACTCCTACTCGGTGTGCGACGTGCCCTCCACCTCGTCGTCGACCAACTGGACGCGCACGTACGCCCTCGACCTGAACGATCAGCCGCTCGCACTGTCGATCTACGACGTGCCGCACAAGCTCACCGTCACGGCCGTCTGCACAAAGCGTTACGCCAAACTGTTCGACGTGAGCGCGAGCATGGTATACCAGATGACCTCGGGACAGCGTTACTCGGTATGCTTCGGCGAGTCGGTCGACTTCAACGGCGACGGCGCCTACGGATCGACGCCGATGTATATACCCACCGAGGATGAGATGGAGCGCATGCGCTTCGCCGACGACGCCTCGCGGGGCAAGTGGAACGACTACATCGAGTCGAGCCGCTACCTGCGCAGCCGCCGCGGCTCGTTCGCCGAGCGCAATGCCATGCAGGCCCCGACCGAACACACCGTCGACCTGCATCTGGCACACGGATTCTACTTCGGGGCGAACAGCCGCCGCAAGATCGAGATATCGCTCGACATAATGAACTTCGGCAACATGCTCTGCCGCCACTGGGGAGCCTGCTACAATGTGTCGGGATGGCGCATGCAGCCCGTGAACATAGTGGCCGTGGAGGACGGGACGCCCGTATACCGTTTCACCGATGCGCAGCTCACGCCCGACGACCTTCTGTCGCGCTGGCACATGCAGCTCGGAGCGAGAATCGTATTCTGACACGCGAGGGGCGAAAGAAATATCGCGGGCGGGTATGGTATTCGAAAAATATTTCGTACCTTTGCCCCGATAAGTACACCGATGATGAGAAAGCGAAACCAAATATCTCCGAAGCCGTCGAAGCGTTATGCGGTCGATCACGGGGGCGCTTGTTTTTCGATTTTCAACATTGGGTTTCAGCAAGACGTTATAACTGTTTATTATTGTTAATATAGGGCGACTGTTTAAGTCGCTCTTTTTGTGTGACCACATGGAGCGGATAATACTCAAAGGCGGAACGGCAGTGCGCGGTGGCAAGTCGGCGAAGACCGACATAGCGGTGCGCGGAGGAATCATCGAAAGCATCGCGGACGAGATAAAGGCCGAGGCGGGAGACAGAACGATAGACTGCACGGGACGGATGGTCACGGGCGGTCTGGTCGACCTGCACGTACACCTGCGCGAGCCCGGGTTCCCGACCAAGGAGACCATCGCTTCGGGTACGGCCGCCGCGGCCCGCGGAGGATTCACCACCGTGTGCGCCATGCCCAACCTCTCGCCCGCTCCCGACTCGACGGAGAACCTGCGGCGCGAGACCGACATCATTGCGCGCGACGCCGTGATAAAGGTGCTCCCCTATGCGACCATCACCCTCGGCCGCAGAGGCGAACGCCTCGTCGATTTCGCCGCGCTGAAACCCTACGTGGCGGGATTCTCCGACGACGGCAGCGGCGTGCAGAGCGACGCCATGATGCGCGAGGCCATGACCGAGGCCGCCGCGCACGACTGCATCATAGCGGCCCACTGCGAGGTGAACGAACTGTTGCGCGGAGGCTACATCCACGACGGCGAATACGCCGCCCTGCACGGTCACAAGGGCATCTGCTCGGAGAGCGAATGGCGGCAGATAGAACGCGACATAGAGCTGGCGGCAGCCACGGGGTGCCGCTACCACGTATGCCACATATCGACCAAAGAGAGCGTGGCGCTCATCCGCGAGGCGAAACGCAGCGGAGTGCGCATCACCTGCGAGACGGGTCCGCACTACCTCACCATGTGCGACATGGATCTGAAGGAGGAAGGGCGTTTCAAGATGAATCCGCCCATCCGCTCGGCAGCCGACCGCGACGCGCTGTTGGAGGGCATACAGGACGGCACCATAGACGTCATAGCCACCGACCACGCCCCGCACACCGCCGAGGAAAAGTCGCGCGGACTGGCAGGGAGTGCCATGGGCGTCGTCGGACTGGAGACCTCGTTCGCCGTGATATACACCAAGCTGGTGAGAACGGGCATCATAACGCCCGAGAAGATGATAGACATTATGTCGGAGGCGCCGCGCCGCATATTCTCTCTCGGCGGAGGGCTCGCCGAGGGCGAGGCGGCCGACATAGCGGTGTTCGACACCGAGCGGGAGTTCACCGTAGATCCCGCGGCATTCCGCTCGAAGGGCCGCAGCACGCCGTTCGAGGGCTGGAGGCTGCGCGGCGACTGCGTGCTGACCATCTCGGACGGACGCATAGTGTATGAAAAAGAGTAATGCGTGACATTTCGACATTGCAAAGCAATGTCGGCAGTTCGCCGCCGCCCCCACGCGGCGGACTGCTGCTCGCCCGAGGCTCGCGCAATCCTGCCGCCGTCGGCGAACCGCGACTGGACGGGCTGCGACACGGATACGTTTTGCGAAACATTGAAATTAAAAGAAAAATAAATTATAACACAGACGAATGAAACCATTTACAAAAAAATTAGTCCTTGAGAACGGCCGCGAATTTTTCGGCTACGGCTACGGAGCCGACGTCGAGCGTGTCTGCGAGCTGGTTTTCAACACGTCGATGGTGGGATACCAGGAGATACTCTCCGATCCGTCGTACACGGGGCAGATCGTGGTGATGACCTACCCCCTGATCGGCAACTACGGAATCACGGACGAGGATTTCGAGACCAAATTCCCCTCGATAGGCGGCATGGTGGTGCGCGAATGCAACGAGAACCCCAGCAACTTCCGCTACACCAAGACATTCTCGGAGGTGCTCGACGAGCAGGGCATACCCTGCATCGGCGGCGTGGACACGCGCATGATAACCCGCATAATCCGCGACGAAGGCTGCCAGCGCGCGGCCATCGTCGACATCGACACGCCCCACGAAAAGGCTATGGAGATGATCCTCTCGACCCCGCTGCAATCGGATCAGGTGAAGCAGGTGAGCAGCCGCAAACGCTGGTTCTCGCGCACGCCCAACCACAAGTACGACATCGTGGCGGTGGACTGCGGAATAAAATACAACATCATACGCCAGCTCAACGCCAAGGGCTGCAACGTGACGGTGGTGCCCTACAACACCTCGCTCGACGAGATAATGGCGTTCAACCCCGACGGCATATTCCTCTCGAACGGTCCGGGCGATCCCGAGAACGTACCCGAGGTGGTGGAGCTCATCAAGCAGGTGCGCGGCCGCATCCCCCTCTTCGGCATCTGTCTGGGCCACCAGCTCATATCGCTGGCCTACGGGGCGCGCACGTTCAAGATGAAGTTCGGCCACCGCGGCGGCAACCACCCCGTGAAGAACCTCGACACGGGCCGCATAGAGATAACCAGCCAGAACCACAACTTCGCCGTGGACAGCGCGTCGGTGGAGGGCACGCGCCTGCGTCCCACGCACGTGAATCTGCTCGACGGAACCATCGAGGGCGTGGAGTGCGCGGAGGACAAGGTATTCTCGGTGCAGTACCATCCCGAAAGCGCCCCGGGTCCGCAGGACAGCACCTACCTTTTCGATAAATTCATTAAAATGATGGAGGAATATCAAAATGCCTAAGAGAACCGATATAAAGAAAGTGATGGTGATCGGATCGGGTCCGATCGTCATAGGTCAGGCCGCCGAGTTCGACTATGCGGGCACGCAGGCGTGTCTGGCGCTGAAGGAGGAAGGTTACGAGGTGATCCTCGTGAACTCGAACCCCGCCACGATCATGACCGACACCGACATAGCCGACAAGGTATACATGGAGCCGCTCACGCTGGAGTACGTGGCCAAGATAGTGCGTTACGAACGTCCCGACGCCATAGTGCCGAGTCTCGGAGGCCAGACGGGTCTGAACCTTGCAGTGCAGCTGGCCAAGAAGGGCGTGCTGGACGAGTGTCAGGTGGAGATACTCGGCACCTCGTTCAAGAGCATCGAGAAGGCCGAGGACCGCGAGCTATTCAAGGAGCTGTGTCTGAGCATAGGCGAGCCCGTGCTGCCGTCGATCGTGGTGAACACCATGGAGGCGGGCGTGAAGGCTGCCGAGGAGATAGGCTATCCCGTGGTGCTCCGTCCCGCGTTCACGCTGGGCGGAACGGGCGGCGGCTTCGCCGACAACGAGGAGGAGCTGCGCGAGATAATGCGCAACGCGCTCGTGCTCTCGCCCGTACACCAGGTGCTGGTGGAAAAGAGCATCAAGGGCTACAAGGAGATCGAGTACGAGGTGATGCGCGACAAGAACGACACCGCCATCACCATATGCAACATGGAGAACATCGACCCCGTGGGCATACACACGGGCGACTCGATAGTGGTGGCGCCGAGCCAGACGCTCACCAACAAGGAGTACCAGCTCCTGCGCGACAGCGCGCTGAAGATCATCCGCGCGCTGGAGATCGAGGGCGGCTGCAACGTGCAGTTCGCGCTGGATCCCCTCTCGTTCAAATACTACATCATCGAGGTCAACCCCCGCGTGTCGCGCTCGTCGGCCCTGGCGTCGAAGGCCAGCGGCTACCCCATAGCGCGCGTCAGCGCCAAGATAGCCGTGGGACTCACGCTCGACGAGATCCGGATAGCCAACACCCCCGCCAGCTTCGAGCCCGCGCTCGACTACGTGGTGACAAAGATCGCGCGCTTCCCGTTCGACAAGTTCAGCGACGCGTCGAACGAGCTGGGCACGCAGATGAAGGCCACGGGCGAGGTGATGAGCATAGGCCGCACCATCGAAGAGAGCCTTCTGAAGGCCGTGCGTTCGCTGGAGACGGGCGTGTGCCACATCTACCACAAGAAGTTCGACGACTGGTCGTCGGAGAAGCTGTTAGAATACATACGCAAGGGTACCGACGACCGTCTCTACGCCATAGCGCAGCTTATACGCAAGGGCGTCGACCTGCTCATAATCTACAACCACACCAAGATCGACATGCTCTTCCTCGAGAAATTCAAGAACATAGTCGAGCTGGAAAACACGGTCGCGGCGGCCAAGGGCGATGCCGAGGTGCTGCGCGACGCCAAGCGGATGGGCTTCAGCGACAAATACATAGGTCAGCTGTGGGGCATGAGCGAGTCGGAGGTGTTCTGCCTGCGCCGCAGCGAGAAGATATTCCCCGTCTACAAGATGATCGACACCTGCGCCAGCGAGTTCGACTCGTACGTGCCCTACTTCTACTCGACCTACGAGCAGGAGAACGAATCGGTGGTGAGCGACCGCAAGAAGATACTGGTGCTCGGTTCGGGCCCCATCCGCATAGGTCAGGGCGTGGAGTTCGACTACTCGACGGTACACGCAATCTGGACCATCAAGGAGGCGGGCTACGAGGCCATCATAATCAACAACAACCCCGAGACCGTGTCGACCGACTACACCATCAGCGACAAGCTCTACTTCGAGCCGCTGACTGTGGAGGACGTGATGAACGTGGTGGAGCTTGAGCGTCCCGACGGCATCGTGGTGTCGCTCGGAGGTCAGACGGCCATCAACCTGGCCGAGCCGCTGGCCGAACTGGGCGTGAAGATCATCGGCACCGACATCGAGGCCATCAACAACGCCGAGGACCGCAAGTGCTTCGAACGCATCATGAACGAGGTGGGCATACCCCAGCCGCAGGCCGAGGCGGTGACCGACATCGAGGCGGGCGTGGCGGCGGCCGCACGCATAGGCTACCCCGTGCTGGTGCGCCCGAGCTTCGTGCTCGGCGGCCGCGCCATGCAGATCGTGGGCAACGAGGAAACGCTGCGCCACTACCTGCGCTCGGCGGTGGAGATCAATGAGAAGTCGCCCGTGCTGGTCGACAAGTATATTCAGGGCAAGGAGCTGGAGGTGGATGCCATTTGCGACGGCAAGGACGTGTTCATCCCGGGCATCATGGAGCACGTCGAGCGCACGGGAATCCACTCGGGCGACAGCATAAGCGTCTACCCCACCTTCAGCGTGAGCCGCGAGGTGAAGGAGACGATCATACGCTACACCGAGCGTCTGGGTCTGGCAATAGGCATAGTGGGCCTGTTCAACATACAGTTCATCGTCGACGAGAACGACAAGGTGTACGTCATCGAGGTCAACCCCCGCTCGTCGCGCACGGTGCCGTTCCTCTCGAAATCGACGGGCGTGCCGATGGCCAAGATAGCGACCCTCGTCATCCTCGGCCACTCGCTCAAAGAGCAGGGAATAACCGAGATCTACGGAAAGGAGAGCAGCCGATGGTTCGTCAAGTCGCCCGCGTTCTCGTTCGCCAAGATCCGCGGCGTGGATTCGTACCTCTCGCCCGAAATGAAATCGACGGGCGAGGCCATAGGCTACGACAAGAGCCTCACCCGCGCGCTCTACAAATCGTTGCAGTCGTCGGGCATGACGGTGGCCAACTACGGCACCATCTTCGTGACCATAGCCGACCGCGACAAGATGCGCGCCCTGCCGCTCATAAAGCGGTTCTACGATCTGGGCTTCAACATCGAGGCGACGAAGGGCACCACCGAGTTCCTGCGCAGCCACGGCATACGCACCCGCTACCTGCGCAAGCTGAGCGAGGGCAGCACCGAGATATACGACTCGCTGCGCAAGGGCCACGTGACCTACGTCATCAACACCATCGACGTCAACCAGCACAGCACCCGCCGCGACGGTTACGACATACGCCGCGCCGCCGTGGAGAACAACGTGACGATCTTCACCGCACTGGAGACCGTGAGCGTGCTGCTCGACGTGCTGGAGGAAATCACGCTGGGAGTTTCAACCATCGATGCCGAGTAAGCCATGTATAAGAAGGGAATATACGAGATCGCGGCCAACGAGCCCCTGACGGCGGACGTCCGCCGCATGATCCTGAAGGGCGACACGCAGTGGATCGAGCGCCCGGGCCAGTTCGTCAACATCGAGCTGGACGGGTTCTACCTGCGCCGCCCCATCTCGATATGCGACTACGACGACAGCACCGTAACGCTTATATATAAGGTGGTGGGCCGAGGCACCGAGGCCATGAGCCGCATGACGGCGGGCACGAAACTCGACCTGCTGACGGGATTGGGCAACGGATTCGACCCCGAGGTCGGATGCCGCCGCCCGCTGCTCGTAGGCGGCGGAGTCGGCGTGCCTCCGTTGTACAGGCTGGCCAAGGAGCTGCTCGCACGCGGCCGCGAGGTGACCGTGGTGCTGGGCTTCAACACCGCCGCCGAGATCTTTTACGAGAAAGAGTTTCGGGCTTTGGGAGCGGAAGTATACGTATCGACCGCCGACGGATCGAAGGGAACGAAGGGTTTCGTGACCGACGCCATACGCGACAACGCCGTCGATTTCGACTACTTCTACGCCTGCGGTCCTCTGCCCATGCTGCGCGCACTGTGCGAATGCTGCACGCAGAGCGGCGAGCTGAGCTTCGAGGAACGCATGGGATGCGGATTCGGCGCCTGCATGGGATGCAGTTGCAAGACCCTCGCGGGCAACAAACGCATCTGCAAGGACGGTCCCGTCATGAAACGCGAGGATATAATTTGGTAAAACGGAGAGTCATGGCAAACAAACACGATCTGTCGGTCGAACTGTGCGGCGTGGGGCTGGACAACCCCGTCATCCCCGCCAGCGGTACGTTCGGCTTCGGCGCGGAACACAACAACTTCTACGACATCAACATACTGGGATCGATCTCGATCAAGGGCACCACGCGCGAGGCACGCTTCGGCAACCCCACGCCCCGCATCGCCGAGTGCCGCGCGGGAATGATAAACTCGGTCGGATTGCAGAACCCGGGCGTCGACGCGGTGATCTCGGAGGAGCTGCCGCACCTGCGCAGCATATTCCGCAAACCGATAATCGCCAACATAAGCGGCTTCTCGGTCGCGGAGTACGCCGAGTGCTGCGCGAAGATCGACCGCGAAGAGCAGGTGGCCATAATCGAAGTGAACGTGTCGTGCCCCAACGTGCATAACGGCGGCATGAGCTTCGGCACCGATCCCGCGATGGCCGCCGAAGTGACGCGCGCCGTGAAGGCAGTGACCACCAAGCCCGTATTCATAAAGCTCAGCCCCAATGTCACCGACATAGTGGCCATAGCAAAGGCGTGCGAGGAAGCGGGAGCCGACGGCATATGCCTCATAAACACCATGCTCGGCATGCGTATAGACACTCGCCGCCGCCGTCCCGTCATAGCCAACAAGATGGGCGGCTTCTCGGGCCCCGCCATATTCCCCGTGGCCCTGCGGATGGTCTATCAGGTGGCGGGCGCGTGCGGCATACCCGTAATGGGCTGCGGCGGCGTGGAGAGCGCGGCCGACGTCATAGAGATGATGATGGCGGGTGCGACGGCCGTGCAGGTCGGCGCTGCTAACCTGAAGGATCCCTACGCCTGCAAGCGCATAATAGAGGATCTGCCGCACGAGATGGAGCGCCTCGGAATCGACCGTCTGCGCGACATAATAGGCGCGGCGCGGTAATTTAGGCGCGTTTTTGTGCGTCCGATAAGGTTTATTTGATTATTTTTGTTATTTGATCACATACTTTAATGTACCTTGTTCGGAGCGTAGCGACCTAAGTCCCCTCCAAGGAGGGGATTGCGGAACAAAATTCCGCTTCTGCTGTGGCGGCTCGGCAATCTGCGCAAGTGCGATTGCCCTCGCCTGCCGAACGCAGTTTAGGGGAGGGTAAAATCTGCAAACGCGGCCACAGGCCGCGGGCAGATGACCGTCGGATCCGATTTTGCGCCGATGTAACTTCGGTACATTGAAATATATAATTGACTTTTGTTATCTCATAACCCAAACAACGAAAAAGATGAAGAAATTTGAAAATCCCGCCATCCTCGTAGTCGACATGCTCAACGACTTCGTTACGGGCGCTCTGGCATGCGACCGCGGCAAGGCGATAGTTCCCGCCACGGCGGAACTGCTGGATGCCGCACGCGCGGCAGGCGTTCCCGTCATCTTCTGCAACGACGCCCACATAGCGGGCATCGACCGCGAACTGAAGCTGTGGGGCGACCACGCCATCGCAGGCACCGAAGGAGCCAAGGTTATTCCCGAGCTGAAGGTTTCGGACAAGGATTACATCGTTCCCAAGCGCCGTTACAGCGGCTTCTTCCAGACCGATCTGGACATCCTGCTGAAAGAGCTGGGCGTAAAGACCGTCATCATGACGGGACTGCATGCCCACATGTGCGTGCGCCACACATCGGCCGACGCATATTGCCTGGGTTACGACGTGGTGGTGGCCAAGGAGGCGACCGACTCGTTCACCAAGGAAGACTACCTGAACGGCCTGGCATACCTCAAGACGTGCTACGGCGCCGACGCCTACACCAACAAGGAGATCATCGAGAATTTTTAACGCATTTCGACCTACCGCACGGCCGAATGCCGTCCGACGAACGAAAAGGAATCCTTTCACGGGGATTCCTTTTTCGGAATCGGGGCGGCAGGTACGCCGTTCGGCGCAAATCCAATCGCGACAAACATGAAAAGATTATTGCTATGCGCCGTATGCTCGGCCATACTCTTGCCTTTCGGCCTCGGCGCGCAGGAGAAAAACGCCACCGACCGCAGCGCATTCTGGGGAAACGAAGATGTGTATCTGCACAAGCAGGCCGCCGTGATGTTCGACATCATAGACCGCACCCTTAACGACAACCCGCCCGTCGAGGGCGCGCCCGCGGTCCGCAAGCTCGCGCTCTACAATCTCGACGCCCTGCTGCACGAAACGCGATACGACAACACCGAAGCGTTATACGGGTTCATCGGCTCGCGGATAAGCAAGGTCATCGCCGACATGGCGGCACCCGTAAAACGGGGAGTGGAGATATACAAGATATACAACGACGGCTTCGTGGCCCGAACCCGCTCGGCCACGGTCGCTTTCGACGTCGTGCGGGGGACATGCAAGGGCAGCATATTGATTCCCGACTCGCTGATGAGGGCCGTCGCGGACCGATGCGACGTGCTGTTCATCACGCACAACCACGGCGACCACGGCGATGCGGCCGTAGTGAAGATGTTTCTCGATGCGGGGAAGCCCGTCATAGCCCCCACCGAGTTCATGCCCGACGAGGCGCGCATAAAGCACATCCGTTCGGAACGGATCATCGACGAGGAACTGGTATTACCTAACGGCAAACTACGCATAAAGATATTGCCCGGGCATCAGGGTGAAATGATGAACAACATATACGTGGTGACCACCGACGAGGGCAAGACCATAGCGCACTCGGGCGACCAGTACAACGCCGAGGACATGGAGTGGATCGCAGAGATCGGCAAGCACATTCCGCGCGTGGACATTCTCACCGTCAACTGCTGGACGCACCGCATGAACGATTTCGTGAACAGCTTCGCACCGCGGATGGTCGTAACGGGTCACGAAAACGAGATGGGACACACCATCGACCATCGCGAGGCCTTCTGGCTGACGTTCCAAAAGATGGAAAAGATCGATCGGAAATACACGGTCATGGGCTGGGGCGAACGGCTGGCCATGTAAATGCCGAGCTGTCGAAGGAAAGGGGCGAGCCGCACGTTTAGGCGGCTCGCCCCGCTGTTTCGGCAGCCCGCAGGAGTGTGCGGGCCGCAGCCTCCCGCAACCTCGGGGCGCCCGCACTCTAAGGTATGAATCCGATACGCCGACGTGAAACGGGCTGAAACTCTATCGGACGGGGTACGTCGACCGACTGTATGACGGTCAGAGCATCGTCGTCCGCCACCCGTTCTTCATCGGTCACCCTGACCGCCATGGCAGGAAGAATCTCGGTCTGTATCAGGTTGACGACATGACGGGCATTGCCGAAATTCTTATCGCGGTGGGAGTAGTCGGCCTTGAGACGTTCGATCAGCGCCGTGCGGGCATCGGGCGCGAGACTGTATCGGTGACCCGAAAGATACTTCTCGGCTATCTCCATCAGTTCGCACTCGGAAAAATCGTCGAACATATAGATATTGGAATCGGGTATGCGCGATTTGAATCCCGGGTTCATTTCGAACATGCGTTTCATCTCGTCGGGATACCCCGCAAGCACGAGCATCCAGTCGCGTTTCGACTCGTCGGCCAGCGTGGTGAGCAGGGTCTCTATCACGAACTTGCCAGGATCGCGAGGGTCGTCGGGTTGATAGAGTTGATAGGCTTCGTCGATCAGCAGTATGCCGCCCTGCGCCGCCTTGATGGCGGCAAGGGTCTTTTCCGATTCGGTGCCGTAATACTGTCCGAGCAGCGTGGCGCGTTCGCGCACCACCACATGACCTCGGGACAGAACGCCTGCCCGACGAAGCATATATCCCATCAGCTTGGCCACGGTGGTCTTGCCCGTGCCCGGCGAGCCGAGGAACATGGCATGAAGCGGCAATGCAGAGACAGGCAGACCCTTGTCGGCCCGCATCTTGTTGAAACGCACCACGCGCTCGTACACCCTCAGCTTCTCCTTCACCGAATGCAGTCCGACGAGGCGGTCGAGCGGTACGAGCAGAGAACCTTTGAGCGTATCCGTCCCGTTCGTCTCACAATGGTCGTCAGCCTCCGCAGCCGACTCGGACGGGGCAGCCGATCCGTCGGAGACATCGGAGTCGGATTCGTCGGAACCGTCGGAACAAGAGGGCTCATCGGGTTCATCGGTGTCGGACGCCTCCGATTCATCGGAACATTCGGGTTCATCGGAGTCGGCGTCATCGAAATCATCGGAACACTCGGACTTATCGGTTTCCGCAAACTGACTCTCTATAAATTGGTCGAGAAGGGCATCGAATTCATCATCGTCGATCTGCATATCATCATCGGTCTTCGCGACATCGATCGGAAAACCCTTGGTCGGGAAACCCGCGACCTCCGCATCCTCGGGCGGAACAAGCCGTTCGAACCGTGCGCGGGCTGCCTCGACCGAGTATTCGCCCAGGGGTTCGAGCCCCTCGCCATACCAGCCTCCGTCGACCTCGGGACCGAAAGTGCGGAACACGAAGCCCGCTATCGGATACTCCATGCACAGCAGCTCGGCATAGTAGACGCCGCGATAAAGGCCGCTCGAACAGAATTGCAGTTCGACGCAGTAGCTGTTCGCACCGTAATCGATGCACTGCGGTTCGACGAAACACGTTTTGATACGGTCCTTGTCGGGATAGTAGAGACGCAGTTCGAGTTCGGGCAAGATAACGGGCACCTTGTCGGCGAAATTCCGTCCGACGTCAAAACGGACGTTCAGGTCCTTGTATTCGTCGACCTTTACCGAGCGGAAGATGCCATGGCTCCAATCGGGTCGGACACCTCCGTACTCGACGGTATACCACTCGGCGGGATGGCCCAGTTCCCGCTGTCCGAAGAGGTGGAATACCAGCTCGTCGAGCGTCGCCGACGCGTTGTCGTCGCGCACGACGATCTTGTACGTATGCTCGGATTCGAAGGCGACGGACGAGAGCGGGAAAGCGGCATATATGGTTTTGTAGGGATTGCGCGCGTGCATGCTTACCCTCGTTCGCTTTGCCGCCACCTCGCAACGCGAAGTGGTATCGACCAGAATGAGCGAGACATTGCGGCGCACGCCCTTGCTGTCAAAAGTAAAATAACTGTTGTTACATAAATCGACCTTTACCGCCACGCCCGCGAAGGCAGCGTCGATAAGCAGATCATGACGGTTGTCGAAAGCGAGCATATGGAGGTTGTCGCCATACTGCTTTTCATCATCGGAAGAGAAGGAACAGATGCGGGCCTCCTCGACATATATGGGTGATTCTTTTTTCATATTTTACAGTTTTTGGTCGGAAGGCCGTAAGGCCCTCCGAGGTTTATACATTCATTTTATCTATCTCGAAAGGAGGAACATCCTCCCCGAGCCAGTGCCAACATGTCAAAGAACCCGTCGCTCCGACGGCCGAGGATGAGGATACGTCAAGACGCACCGCGGGCTGTCGGGGCATTTCAGCGATTGAAAAATGTTGGTGGAAATACTATGCGCACCACATCTCCGCACCGCCCGGAGGAGCGGCACCGCCAAACTTACTGTCGTTGAGATGTAGATGCTTCATAGTTGAAAATGAAGTATTTAAGCTGTAAAATATGAGACTGCCCCTTGCGGGACATTACCCATTATGGTGCAAATATATCGAATTAAATGCGACAAACCAAATTTAAGGGCCATTATTTTACTTGGTCGCACTCTGTGTATTACGCGGACCGCAGGCTGCTGCCCGAAAAACTGCGCCGCGGAGCGGTGTTATCTTCGGCGGCTGCGTAAGTCGCGCTTTAGGCGCGAGCCGCCGAAGATAAATTGCACTTGCAAATCCGTCGGCGAACAGCAGCCCGCCCAAGCATCCGTCGGCGATGCCGATCCTCGCCTACATTCGGGCGGCACGACATATTATTTATCGCATTCATGCTTTTGTTTCACAAATTATCGGTACTTTTGCAATAAACCGACCGAAAAAAATGAAAAAGTTACTCATCATCGCGGCGACGGCGATATCATCGGCCGCAGCCGCACAACAGCAACACGACACGGAACCGTTCAACGGACTTCTGCTCGACAACGACATGAAGGGCATCAAGGCCCGCATAGAGGTCGTCGGCAAGAAGATATACTCCGTATCCAATTCGCAGGGCAAGTTCGGATTCTCGTCGATGGACGAATGCGACACGCTGTGCATAAAGTTCGGCAAGCGCGAGTTCATGGTTCCCGTCGAGGGACGGCGCAGCATCAGGATAGTGATAGCCAAAGACGCCGTGCGCCCGCAGCTCTCGGCCGAGCAGGACGAACAGCTGATATCGCTGGGCGAAGCGTATGTCAAGAACCGCGAAACGGCCTCGTCGCCCAACGTCGTCCTCGGCGACCGACTCCGCCGATACGGATACACCACGCTCGGTCCCGCACTCAATTCGATGGTGGCAGGCGTGCGATACAGCTACGAGGACGGCAAGATCTACATGCGCGGGCAGTCGCTCAATCTGCCCACGGCGGCACTCATACTCTGCGACGGGCAGGAGGTGTCGTCGATAGACGATATCGACATACAGAACGTCGACCGCGTGGAGGTGCAGAACGCCCCCAACGCATTCGGCTCGCGCGGAGCCAACGGCGTGGTACTCGTATACATGCGCCATAAACCGACAATCAACAAACGATGAAAACGGCAATCTTCCCCGGGTCGTTCGACCCGTTCACCCGCGGCCACGAGGCGGTGGTAAAGGAGGCTCTGGACCTTTTCGACAAGGTGGTGATAGCCATAGGCGACAACTGCCGCAAACGGTCGCTTCTCACGCTCGGCGACCGCAAGCGGCTCATCGGCGACCTCTACGCCGCCAACGACAGAGTGGAGTGCGTGGCCTACGACACCCTCACGGGCGAGCTGGCCCGCAGCGCGGGAGCCGTAGCAATAGTGCGCGGCGTGCGCAACACGGTGGACTTCGAATACGAACGCACGATGGCGCAGATCAATCGCCGCATTTTTCCCGACATAACCACCGTCGTGCTCTTCACGCCGCCCGAGCTTGCGGACATAGCATCGTCGACGGTGCGCGAACTGCTTGCGTTCGGCCGCGACGTGAGCGACATGATGCCCGAGGGAATCCGCCTCGAAGAGTATCTGCCCGACCGTCGGTAACGGCGGTTTCGGCACGGGGCAGACGCCGCAAAACCTCTTTTTCGCGGGCGATAACGTCGCGCAGGCTTGTATTGTCGATTTATATCGCTATATTTGTCGTCGTTAACTAACGTATCGAAACAGATTCTATGGAATTTACGGCAGAAATGATAGCCGCTCTTCTCGGCGGCACGGTCGAGGGCGACAAAACGGCTGCGGTGCACACCGTATCGTCTATCGAAGGCGGCAAGCGCGGATCGCTCACCTATCTCACCAATCCCAAATACGAACAGTTCGTCTACACCACCGAGGCTTCGATAGTGCTGGTCGGCGAGGCGTTCCGCCCCGCGCAACCCGTGGCGGCCACTCTGGTAAGGGTTCCCGACGTCGGTGCGGCGATAGTGAAGCTGCTGGAGATGTACAACGCCGCCAAGCCGCAGAAAAAGGGCATCAGCAAGATGTGCTCCATATCGGACAAGGCCACCGTCGGCAAGGATTGCTACGTGGGCGACTTCGCGGTGATCGAGGCGGGAGCCGAAATAGGCGACGGCGCCAAGATATATCCGCAGGCCTACATAGGCGACGGCGTGAAGATCGGCGCAGGCACCGTGATATATGCGGGCGTGAAGATCTACGAGGGTTGCCGCATAGGCGCACGCTGCATCATACATGCGGGCGCGGTGATAGGAGCCGACGGCTTCGGCTTCATGCCCAGACCCGACGGTTCGTTCGACAAGATCCCCCAGCTGGGCAATGTCGTCATAGAGGACGACGTGGAGATAGGCGCCAACACCTGCATCGACCGCGCCAAGACCGATTCGACCGTAATACGCCGCGGCGTGAAGCTCGACAACCTCATTCAGGTGGGCCACAACGTCGAGATAGGCGAGAACACCGTGTCGTCGGCGCAGATGGGCATAGCGGGCACATCGAAGATCGGCCGCAACTGCTTCCTGGCGGGGCAGGTGGGCATAGCCGACCATGTGACGATAGGCGACCGTGTGAAGATAGGTTCGAAGACGGGACTGGACAAGGACGTACCCGACGGAGAGATCCGTTTCGGCTACCCCGCCCTGCCCGGCATGCAGTACCACCGTTCGTTCGCCGTGTTCAAGAATCTGCCCGAGCTGGCGAAACGCGTGGCAGAGCTGGAGAGAGAGGCGAAAAAGGAATGATTTTGGATAGCGACAGAAGAACAGACAGAACATAAAAACATAACGAAATGAAAAGAATTTTTGCAATCATCGCATCGGCCGCCATGCTGGGCAGCTGCTCGAACGGCACGAAGTACACCATCAAGGGCACCGACGAATCGTTCGAAAACGGCAAGTACGCATACCTGTACCTCGACGGTAAAACCGACTCGGTGCTTATCGCCGACAACTCGTTCGAGATAAAGGGCGCGGGCGAGCTCGAATTGCCCGCGTCGGCAACGCTCGTCATAAGCGAACCGGGGGCCCGACGTCCCGACGTAGCGGTTCCTTTGTTCGTCGAGGCCGGTACCATCGAGATCAAGAAGCTCGACCCCGAACAGCCTGCAATGAGCGCCACGGGAACGCCCCTGAACGACAAGCAGGCGGCATTCAACAGCAAGAGCCTTCAGATCAACAACGATTTCCGCGCTGCGTACGAGGCCAAGGACGAGGCCAAGATGGAACAGATCGAGAACGACTGGAAGAACACGATAAAGCAGACCATCGCCGACAACAGCGACAACCTCTTCGGTGTCAGAATGCTCCTGAATAACCAGTACTCGATGGAGCCGCAGGAGCTGCTGGACATGATAGCTTCGTTCGCCGCCGAGCAGCAGGAGTCTCTGGCCGACACGAAGAAGGCTGCCGAGACCGCACTCAAGGTAACCCCGGGCAACCCCTACGTGGAGATCGTCGACAAGGATGCCGAAGGCAAGGAGATCTCGCTCAAGAGCGTGGTGGAGAACAAGGCCAACAAATATGTGCTCATCGACTTCTGGGCATCGTGGTGCGGCCCCTGCATGGGCGAGGTTCCGTTCCTGGTGGAGACCTACGACAAGTATCACAAAAAGGGATTCGAGATCTACGGAGTGTCGTTCGACAGCGACCGCGACTCTTGGCTGAAGGCCGTGGAGGGCAAGAAGATGAACTGGATTCAGGTAAGTTCGCTCGCCTCGTGGAACAATCAGGCGCGCAACGACTACGCCGTAAACAGCATCCCCGCCAACTTCCTCGTGGATTGCGCCACGGGCAAGATCATAGCCAAAGGCCTGCGCGGCGAGGAGTTGCAGAAAAAGATCGCCGAGCTGCTCGACTAAACCGCACGGCAGACTGAATTTACAAAGCGGCCGCCCCTGCATATTCGGGGCGGCCGCTTTTTTACGTTCATGGCGGCAGGCAGCCTGCCGATTGCAGGCCTGCGGCGGAATTCGTTTTAAGTTCAAGAAAAGAAAGGGCCTATCTCTTTTCGGGGCGTTCGCGCTTGGGGAACCAGCCCTTCTCTACCCTCTTGCGCTGCTCGAACAGCTCGCCGATCGACCAGAACGACGACGCGCCCCACACGGCCAGCAGAGTCGAGACCATGACATTCTCGGTCAGCAGCGACGCCGCGAGAGTCACCGCCCCCGAGAGCGCGAATATCCACCAAATCTTCACCCCGAACCAATATTCGCCCTTGATTACCAGCGGATGAAAGATTCCGATAATAAGGAAAGTCGCCACGCCTATTATAAGTCCCGTGAAATACATGTGCATCTGTTTTTGCGGCAAATATAACCGTTTGACCTGAAACCATTACGGGCTGAGAAATTCAAATCTCGGGCCGCAATATGGAAACGCGCACGGCATCTACTCGTTGTACGATATCGATACCCATGTCGTACTGCCTCCGCCCATAGTCATAATTCTGACGCTCTTTACCTTCGCGGCATCGATGCTGCCAAAGAATTTCAAGGCCATGGCGAACGGCGCGTGGAAAGGGTTGCCGTTGAGAAAAAATTCCAACTTCTCGTTATTCGCAACGACGAACTTCCCATCGACGATAGTAAGCATCGGCACATCGAGCAAGACATCGAGCAGGCTTTTCCCCTTATAGGCTGGATGTTTCGCGTTGACCGACATGGTCAGAGTATTTCCTTGACACGACACTCTATTGTTTTGCGGCTTAAGGTCGGCTATACCGTCGAAGATCGGCTCCAACACTATATCCAGATTCGTATCGCGTCCTTTAGGGATATCCGCTTCGCCTCTATACTTTCGGTACCCTGGAGCGACGACCTCGATGACATGCACCCCGAAATTCGCACCCACGTCGTAGGCTCCGTCCTTCTTGCTTTTGGCACCATAGAAATTCAGACCGTCATATATGACCGCAACAGCTCCCTCGACTGCCTTGCCGTCGCTTGTCATGACACGCCCTACGGCGCGGCCCATATCATCGGGATCGACGGTGAAAGTCATTCGCGTTACGGGTGACACCTGTCCCAGCGACACAATTTCGAAATCCTGCGCAACGGACGGGAAAGCGACAAATATAAATAGTATAATAACCCCAATCCTAAACTTCATTTCCAATAACTATTTTTTCTCAACTGCAAAAATAAATTTACATTCCAAACAACAATATGTATTTTTTACCGGTTTCTCATTAATCTCACTAACTTTAACAAGTTTTCCTACGGTGCCGCAATTAGGGCACGGCATTTTTCTGACATCGAAATCAATAGTACCCGGTCCCGACGACATAAGGCCTATACCGTTATCGCCATACGACGCCTGAACATCGTTTACCACACATATCGCCACGGCCGATACGAACATCGCGACAAAACCCCATTTCAAAAATCTTTTCATACTCTCGCTGTTTTAAGTTTGCAATCCCATACAAATATAACGAATTAAAATAACATCTGCAAACATCGCCGACCGAAAACAGCGGGACCGACCGCATCGGGATCGACGGCGAAGCTCACATTTTCCATAGGGGGGGGGCAAATCCGATAGCTCTTATTTCATACTATTGCGCCGCAGACGGAAATACGACAAATGCCATAATGGCAATCGTAAATATTCTGAATATCATAGTTCTAACTAAATTATCATCGCCATTCGATCGTCGCCGAACGTATTATCAAGCACCACACTCGTCTTATTCGGCATACGATACGGACACCCACGCCGTAACGCCCGATCCCCACGACATTATTCTGACGCTCTTAACCTTTGCGGCATCGATGCTGCCGAAGAATTTCAAAGCCGTGGCATACGGAGCTTTGAACGGCTTGCCGTTCAGGTAAAAATCTATCGCTTCGTTATTGACAACCGCGAACTTTCCATCGCCAAGGGCAAACATAGGCATGTCGCGCAGAACATCGAGCATGCTTTTGCCCTTATAGGCGGGATGCTTCGCATTGACCGACATGGTCAAAGCATTCGAGCCATTGCATGTCACGCCGTTACCTGAAGACTTAATATCCGCGATACCGTCGAAGATGGGTTCCAGAACAATATCCAAAGCTATTTCGCCGTCTTTGGGCATGTCGACTTCGCCTCGATACTTGCGATATCCGACAGCGGAAACTTCAATGACATGCACTCCGAAATGCGCACCCACCCCATATGTTCCGTTCTTTTTGCTTTTGCCGCCCCAAAAAAACATATCATTGGATACAACCACATTAGCACCCGATATAGCGTTACCGTCACTCGACAATACGCGTCCCACGACATGACTCATATCTTCGGGATCAACAGCACCGCCAATATTCGGTCTGGAAGAAGAGGCATGTCCGATAATATTTATTTCGTACTCTTGCGCATCGGCTGAAAAACAAGCAGCGGAAAGAAGCACAACAGTCAGTATCTTGAATAAATCCATATAAATGCCGTTTGATATTATAAATGCGGCCGCCTCGGACGGGAACAGCCTTTTACAAATATAACTAATTAAAATAACATCTGCAAATATCGCCGACCGAAAACAGGCGGGACCGACCGCATCGGAGCGACAGCGACGAATAAAACCGTTAAAATGCCCCGCCGATGAAGATGCAATGACAGATATTTTATATCTTTGTAAATTCAATGTCATAATCGAACAATAACGAAAAAGATAACGCCGATGTTTGAGAATTTAACCGACAAACTTGAACGATCGTTCAAAGTACTGAAAGGCGAAGGCCGCATCACCGAAATCAATGTCGCCGAGACGTTGAAAGAGATACGCCGCGCGCTGATCGATGCCGATGTAAACTACAAGGTGGCCAAGACCTTCACCGACGAGGTGAAGCAGAAAGCCCTGGGACAGAACGTGCTGAATGCCGTGAAGCCCGGGCAGATGATGACCAAGATCGTGCGCGACGAGCTGGCGCAGCTCATGGGCGGCACGGCGACCGACATAAAGCTGGAGGGCACGCCCGCCGTGATCCTCATAGCGGGTCTGCAAGGTTCGGGTAAGACCACCTTCTCGGGCAAGCTGGCCTCGCTGCTCAAGAGCAAGAAAGGCCGTCAGGTGCTGCTCGTGGCGGGCGACGTGTACCGCCCCGCCGCCATCGACCAGCTGAAGGTACTCGGCGGACAGATCGGAGTGGAAGTATATACCGAGGACGGCAACACCAACCCCGTGGAGATAGCGCAGAACGCCATAAAATATGCCCGCGAGAAGTCGTACAACGTGGTCATAGTCGATACGGCGGGACGTCTGGCCGTCGACGAGGCGATGATGCAGGAGATCACGGCGATCAAACAGGCCGTGAAACCAGGCGAAACGCTCTTCGTGGTCGATTCGATGACGGGTCAGGATGCCGTGAATACGGCCCGCGAGTTCAACCAGCGGCTGGATTTCGACGGCGTGGTGCTTACCAAACTCGACGGCGATACGCGCGGCGGTGCGGCGATCTCGATTCGTGCGGTGGTGAACAAACCGCTGAAGTTCATCTCCAGCGGCGAGAAGATGGATGCCATCCAGGTATTCCATCCGGAACGTATGGCCGACCGTATTCTGGGCATGGGCGACGTGGTATCGCTCGTGGAACGCGCCCAAGAGCAGTACGACGAAGAGGAGGCCCGCCGCCTGAAGAAGAAGATCGTCAAGAACCAGTTCAACTTCAACGATTTCATGGGACAGATCGCCCAGATCAAGAAGATGGGCAACCTCAAGGATCTGGCCTCGATGATCCCCGGTATGGGCAAGGCTCTCAAAAATGTCGAGATCTCGGACGACGTATTCAAGCAGACCGAAGCGATCATCAACTCGATGACTCCCCTCGAACGCGAGAAACCCGAAATCATCGACGCCAAGCGCCGCGAAAGGCTCGCCAAAGGCAGCGGTACGACGATGGCCGAGGTGAACAAACTGATGAAGCAGTTCGAAGACACGCGCAAGATGATGAAGGCCGTCGCCGGAGGCAATATGAAAATGCCCAAATTACCCGGACGCGGCTTCCGCAGATAAGCGGAATGAATACTTCGCCAACTACTTTATACCCCTTCGGTTCGGGCTCCGAACCAAAGGGGTTTTCCTTATGACATCTATCATATAATCGACCCGCTTCCGGGCAAATCCGGCATCCTCTGCAACCACGCACCGGCAGCGGAAAGGCGATTCACACATACTCTCCGAAATCGGTGTCAGCTCATAATTGGGCAAGCAGAATGCAGGACAAATCCGAAAAGGCTTCGCCCGTAAACACGAAGAACGGATTCGTCCGGAACACCTTGCAGACGAGTACAAGAAAAATATACAGAAATAGGAAAAAACCGGAGAGGAAAACACAACGCGAAGGACCGAAGAAAACGCGTTTTTTCCGGCCCGATCTTCCAATCCGTCCGATAACGGGCTTTTTCCGGAAAAACAGCGGTGTCGAAAAGAGCCGCAACCTCCCTCGGCCCCCCTTATCCGAAAAACGCCACCGACCGACACCTTCTGAACATAGAAAGATGACGCTTCATTTGGCAGGGGGTATTTTTTTCGCTATCTTTGTAAAAGATAGGAGGCGGTTCGGCAATCTTAGCGTGCAAATCCGTGCGATTGCTCTCGGCTTTCACTATTTTTGGAGCAGGCAGCATGGCGGCCCGGCATGAAAAACAAGTTCGTTCGTTTTATGCGGTCCTCGCTTTCACTGCCTTTTCGTGAGAATCAGACAACAGACATCCTATGCACAAGGCCGGTTTCGTCAATATCATCGGAAATCCCAACGTCGGCAAATCGACGTTGATGAACGCACTCGTAGGCGAACGCCTCTCGATCATCACCTCCAAAGCCCAGACCACGCGCCACCGCATTCTGGGAGTGGTCAGCGGCGAAGATTTCCAGATCGTCTTCTCGGATACGCCGGGCATCCTGAAACCCAGCTACAAACTCCAGGAATCGATGATGAAATTCGTCACCGGCGCCGTGAACGATGCGGACGTAATCCTCTACGTCACCGACACGGTGGAACAGAGCGACCGTTCGAACGACATCCTCGAAAAGATCCGCCAAAGCGATATTCCCACCCTCGCGGTAATCAACAAGATCGACCTCACGACGCCCGAAAAGCTCGAAGAGCTCGTCGATAAATGGCAGGCGCTGCTGCCGGCCGCCACGATCGTCCCGGTATCGGCACGCGAGAATTTCAACATCAAGGGACTTTTCGACCTGATTCTGGAACGGCTGCCCGAGGGAGAAGCCTTCTACTCCAAAGATACGCTCACGGACAAAACGCTGCGATTCTTCGCCTCGGAAATAATCCGCGAAAAGATCCTGCGCAACTACGACAAGGAGATCCCCTACTGTTGCGAAATCGCGATCGAAGCCTACAAGGAGGAACCGACGATCGACCGCATTTCGGCGGTCATCTATGTCGCACGCGACTCCCAGAAGGGTATCCTGATCGGGCACAAGGGCGAGAAACTCAAAAAAGTCGGACAGCAGGCCCGCGAGGACATGGAGCAATTCCTCGGCAAGAAGGTCTTCCTGCAGTTGTACGTCAAAGTAAACGAGAACTGGCGCGATAACGAACGGCAACTCAAGCGCTTCGGGTACGAACAAGAATAATCACAACCAAATCGGGGTGTCGTGGCATTGCGCAAATTTATCCTGAAAATCATCCTATTGGGGACGCTGCTGAGCAACGCCGCCACTGCCGACGCCCAATACAACAAAGACTATTTCTACTGGGCCAGCCGCCGTTGCCTGATGAACCGCGAATATCAGGAGGCGATTCGTGTGCTCAACATCCTGTTGCGGGCCGATCCGGACGCCGCAGAGGGCTATTTCCTGCGGGGCGTAGCCAAATTCAACCTCGACGACCTGCTGGGTGCCGATACCGACTTTTCGGCTGCCATCGTCAAAAACCCCGTATTCACGACCGCCTACATCTACCGGGCGCTGACCCGTACGCGCATGGGCAACTACGACGACGCGCTGCAGGATTTCCGCGAGGCGATCGACCTGAGGCCCGACCTGCCGGACGCCTATTACAGCCGGGGCTATACGCGCCTGCAGAACAAGCAATACGAGGAGGCGATCGAGGATTTCGACAAATTCATCTTCCAGGAAAACAAGGTAGCCGACGCCTACATCGGCCGCGGCACAGCCTACCTGTACCTGAAGGACACCGTACGGGCCCTGGAAAATTTCGACCAGGCGATCCGCACCAACCGCGAAAATCCCAACGGCTATTACCAACGCGGAACCTTGTTGCTGCAAAAAGAGGAGTATGCCCGAGCCGAAGCCGATTTCGACATGTCGATCCGCTGCGACTCGGCTTTCCTGCCGCCCTATTTCAACCGGGCGGTGGTCTATTCCAACACCAACCGTCCGATGCAGGCCCTCGCGGATTTCGACCGGGTACTCCAACTGGACTCGACCAACTCGTTCACCTATTTCAACCGGGCGATTCTCCGCACCCAGATCGGCGATTACAACCGCGCACTCGACGACTTCGACCGCGTGGCGCTCTACTCTCCCGGCAATGTCCAGGTCTATTACCTGCGTGCCATGCTCAAAACCCGCTTGGGCGACCTCGAAGGCGCCGAGCGCGACTACACCCGGGCCATCGAACTCTACCCCGACTTCGCCAACGCCTACCTGAACCGCAGCGCCCTGCGTTATGCGTTGCATAACCCCAAGGCTGCGAAACGGGACGAAGAGATCGCCCAGCGCAAGATCGCCGAATACAAATCCCACCTGAAGGACAGCACCTACTCGATCTATGCCGATACGACGCAACGGATGGACAAACTGCTGGCCTTCGACAACCAATTCACCAACAACTACTTCGACCGCATTTCGGAACAACCGAGCCTGGGCCGCAGCAACATGCGTCTGCTACCCTTGTTCCGCTTCACCCTGATGCAGCCCGATACCTCCCGGATCGAGGCGTCGAACCGCTATACCCTGCAACGGGTCAAAGACTTCGAGAAAAAACTGGACAATCCCTACCTCGTCCTCTCCAACCGGCCTACGAACATCGATGCGGACTCTTTGGCGATGCTCGACAGCCGCTATGCCGAAATCCTGTGCCAGAATCCGCGCGACTGGCTCCTGCAAGTACAATATGCCATTTCGCAATCGCTGATCCGACAATTCACCAATTCGGTCGGCGCCTATTCGTCGGCTATCGCAGACAATGCCGCCAATCCATTCCTCTACTTCAACCGGGCCGTGACACGGGCCGAAATGATCGACTTCATTTCGGGCCTGGACAATCCCTATCAGCGAATTTCGATCGACTCCGACCCGGCGAACAAACTCACCAACACCCATACACGCACCTACAATTACGACGAAGCCATCGCCGATCTGGACAAGACGCTCCGCCTCTTCCCGAACTTCGCCGAAGCCTACTACAACCGGGGAACGCTGCTGGCTCTTTCAGGCAAACTGCCCGAGGCCTTCGAAGATTTCTCGAGAGCCATCGAACTGAATCCCCTCTTCGCCGAAGCGTTCTACAACCGGGGCATGACCCAAATCTATATGAAAGACACGCGCAAGGGCTGCCTCGACCTCTCGAAAGCCGGAGAGCTGGGCATTACCTCGGCCTACGAAATCCTCAAACGTTACACGGGGGAGCATACAGAAGCTTTTTAACTAACAATAACCAATTCAATAAACTATGACACAAGCTATTCAAAAGAAACTGAACGACTCGGCGTTCGCCCGATGGACCGCACTGATTCTGGTGGCGCTCACCATGTTCTTCGGCTACATGTTCGTCGATGTCCTCTCGCCGTTGCAGAACATGCTCGAAAGCACCCGAGGCTGGAGCCCCACGATTTTCGGACTGTACGGCGGTTCGGAATTCATTCTGAACGTCTGCGGTTTCCTGCTCGTCGCAGGTATCATCCTCGACAAGATGGGCGTACGGTTTACGGGTATTCTTTCGGCCTCGCTGATGGTACTCGGTGCCGGTATCAAATTCTACGGACTGAGCAACTACTTCTATGAAGGCGGATTCGGTTACGAGTTCCTCAGTTCGTTCCTCACGGACATCCCGGCCAGCGCGAAGCTCGCCTGCCTGGGTTTCATGGTCTTCGGCTGCGGTACGGAGATGGCCGGTGTGACGGTATCCCGCGCAATCGTCAAGTGGTTCACGGGGAAAGAACTGGCTCTGGCGATGGGCCTGGAAATGGCTATTGCCCGACTGGGCGTATTCGCCGTATTCAGCCTGTCGCCCTGGGTGGCTAACTGGGGCGGCGATCCGAGCGTAGCACGTCCGGTAGCCGTTGTCGGCCTGTTGCTCTGCATCGGCCTGCTGACCTACATCGCATTCTCGGTCATGGACTTCAAACTCGACAGACAAACCGAGGCAGACACCCCGATAGGAGAAACCGAAGAGCCCTTCAAGGTCGCCGATCTGAAGAACCTTTTCAGCAGCAAAACCTTCCTGATCGTTTCGGCACTCTGCGTGCTCTACTATTCGGCGATTTTCCCGTTCCAGCGTTTCGCAACGGGTATGCTCGAAAGTAATCTGGGCATCACCAACCAGCAGGCTTCGGACATCTTCCGCTGGTTCCCGATGGGGGCCATGATCCTGACTCCGCTGCTCGGCTGGTTCCTCGACCACAAGGGCAAAGGCGCGACGATGCTGATGATCGGTGCGATCCTGATGTTCATCTGCCACATGACTTTCGCACTGGTTCCCCTCACCCCCGCTATCGCGTTCTCGGCGATCATCCTGCTCGGCCTCTCTTTCTCGCTGGTTCCCGCCGCCCTGTGGCCTTCGGTACCCAAGTTGGTCGATAACCGCTATATGGGTTCTGCCTATGCAACGATTTTCTGGATCCAGAACCTCGGACTGATGGCCTTCCCGATGATCATCGGCTGGGTTCTCAACAAGGTCAATCCCGGCGTGGGAGAAGCGATCAAAGCCGGTGAACACGTAAGCTACAACTACACGGTTCCGATGCTGATTTTCGCCAGCCTCGGCGTATTGGCTTTCCTGCTGGCTTTCTGGCTCAAGCTCGAAGATCGTAAAAAGCACTACGGCCTGGAGCTTCCCAACATCAAGAAATAACGATAATCCGTATCCCCGGTCTACCGGAAAAATGATGAGTAAACCCCCGCTGCAATTTGCAGCGGGGGTTTTGTAACAAAGAGTCTATCGACTAAAGCGACGAGGATCGTACGAGATTCCGCTTTCGAGATACAAGAGTTCCTATTTAATCGGATCGCCCCTCTACGCTTCCTATTTAACCAATCGGTAAAGCTCCGTAATGCGATCGCACATCGCATCCCACGAAAAGCGCTTCTTCTCCTCTTCCATGTTCGCACGGAATCCCGCGAGCACATCGTCCCGCCAGATACGGTCGATGGCCCGGGCGACTTCTACGGCATCGGGACGGCAGACGAAACCGACACGACCGTCAGGCACGATCTCCGGAAGACCGCCCACGTCGGTCACCACCATCGGCAGGTCGAATTGATAAGCGATCTGGGTCACGCCGCTCTGCGTGGCCGAACGATACGGCTGCACCAAAAAATCTGCGACGGAAAAATAGTAACGCACCAATTCGTCCGGAATAAAATAGTCGTGCAGAATCACATCGTCCTCCAGTCCGTTGTCGGCGATTTGCTTCAAATACTTCTCTTTCGGAGCATAGAACTCACCGGCCACGATCAGGCGCCGGTCTTCGGCAGGATGCTCCCGCTTGTAGACCTTCCAGGCATCGAGCAACAGGTCCAACCCCTTGTAGTCCCGAATCAAACCGAAAAAGAGCGCATAGCGTTTCGAAGGATCCAGTTCGAGGCGGATGCAGGCCTCCGTACGATCGATGACGATACCGAAATTTTCGAAAAGCGGATGCGGAGAGAAGAGTGCCGGAACTTGCGTATATCGGCGCAATTCGCGGTGCACCTGCTCGGACATATAGATAAAGCCGTCCACCGCCCTCAAGAAATAGCGGTTGAACGGCTTGTCGGTCATATGGCGTTCATGCGGTTCGACGTTGTCGATCTGACAAAGGATACGCGTCGTACCGTTCTTTTTGGCAAAACGGGCGATCGTACCGAAACAGGGCGCCATAAAGGGGGTCCAGTATTTCATCAGCACGAAATCCGGCTTCTCGCGGGCGATCCACCGCCCCACGGCGATCCAGTTGAACGGATTCATCGTATTCACGCACCGCACGATGTACAGATCGGGCGGCGGCGGTGTCTGCACCGTCTGATTCCTTCCGGGAAAGAAAATACGGGGATACTGGAGCGTGAAAGTCTTGATCTTCACCTCGTCGCCCCGGCGTTGGAAAACCCGGGCCATGCTCTGCATAATTACGGCCAAGCCCCCTCGATACGGATGGGCGGGCCCCACGATCGAAATTTTCATATCCCGAACTTTATTTTGAAAATTAAATCGAATCCCCGAACGGATTCAAACCTTCGGTACGGCCCTTCTGTTTTCGAAAAACGACGTACGGCAGTTTTAGTAAAAATACAAATACCCTACCGAATCCTGCAACAAGGAGATAACGATAACCGGTTCGGCAGAAACTGCCCGAACCGGTTTCGCTATCCATCCTATTTCGTTTTATTATACGCCTCCACACCACTCTTCAGGAAGTCGATGTATGCCTCCACGTCGAGGTTATAAGCCCGCTTGGGAACCAATTCCTGCCCATCACGGCCGAGAATCAGGTAGTTGGGCTGTCCGTTCACCCCGAAACGGGTCTGGGCGATGTAGGAGTTGATGCGACCGATGTCCTTAAGAACCTTGCCTCCCGCAGTGGTCACCCATTCGTTCTCGGGTACTTTGGTCTTGTCGTCGGTATAGAGGGCAACCAGCACGTAATCGTCGCGCAGGATCTGCTGCACGCGCGGATCGCTCCAGACGCGGGCCTCCATTTCGCGGCAATTCACACAACTGATTCCCGTAATATCCACGAACAAAGGTTTATCGGCCTCCCTGGCAGCGGCTTCGGCCTGGGCCAGATCGAAATACCCCGGCAGATCGTAAGGCCAGTGCAGGATATCCGCATATTTGATCTTTTCAGTCGTCTGTGCCGTTGCTGACGGTGCGGTAACGACGCCCTGCGTATTGATTACGAAGTCCTGCGTATGCATCGGGGGCAAATAGCCCGAAAGAGCTTTCAGCGGCGCACCGAACATACCCGGGAACATATAGACCGCGAACGAAAGCGAAGCGATGGCCAGCGTCAGCCGGGTCACCGAAACGTGCTTGAGTTCGTCGTCATGAGCGAAGCGGATCTTGCCCAGCAAATAGAAGCCCAGCAATGTGAACACGACGATCCAGATCGCCAGATAAACCTCGCGGTCGAGCAACCCCCAGTGGTAGGTCTGGTCGGCCATACTCAGGAACTTGAAACCGAGGGCGACCTCGATAAAACCGAGAACGACCTTCACGGAACCGAGCCAACCGCCGCTCTTGGGCAGGTCTTTCAGCAAGGAGGGGAAGAAAGCGAAAATCGTAAAAGGCAGGGCAAAAGCCAGCGAGAAAGCGAACATCGTCACGATAGGCACCCAGAATTCGCCGGCAGTCGAACGAATCAGGACGTTGCCGACGATCGGCCCGGTGCAGGAGAACGACACCAACACCAGCGTCAGAGCCATGAAGAAGATACCGATCAAACCGCCTTTGTCCGCGTGCCGGTCGCTCTTATTGACCATCCAGCTCGGAAGCGTGATCTCGAAGGCCCCGAAGAACGATGCGGCGAAAATCATGAACACGATGAAGAAGATCAGGTTGGGAAGCCAGTGCGTAGCCAGCCAGTTGAAAATGTCGGCCGTCACGGCATCGCCGCCCACCAGACGCGTAATCAGAATGATCGCCGCAATGGGAAGCGTATAGAGCGCTACGATGAAGAAACCGTACATCGAAGCCTTGAAACGTCCCGCAGCAGGCGATCCGCTGCCTTTCATAAAGAACGATACGGTCATCGGGACCATCGGGAATACACAAGGAGTGAGCAGCGCCGCGAAGCCCCAAAGAACCGCTTCGATAATCAGACCCCACAGGGTTTTGGACTCTCCGGCTCCGTCGCCGGAAACAGGTTGATCCGCAGCATCCCCGGCCGCAACGGATGCCCGGGCCGCCTCGGGATCGCCGATCGTGATCTCGAATCCCCAATCCTCGGGCGAATTGCAATTTTCCTCCTCGCAGGAACGCCAGTTGATATTGCCTTTCAATACGGCGCCCTCACCCGTCAGGGTGACTTTCTGACCGAGGATGATTTCATCGAAATAAGTACCCATTTCGACCTCGAAAATATCGTCGTATTCGCGTTTGGAAGCGTTGATCTCATAAGGATCGCCGTCGAGCGTCAGGCCCGTTGCAGGCTCGAACTCCACCAGGGTCGAAGAAACGTCCGAATGCAGGTCGTACGTATGCCATCCCGGCAGGATCTTACCCGTAAATACGACTTCGTAATTCGAATCGCCGAGGTCCTTCAAAGTGCTGTCCCAGGTAATGGTCGGGGACTGCGCGTGAGCCGACAACAAACTCGTCAGGAAAGTCGCCAGCAGCACGATACGGATATAAAATTTCATATCTCTGTAGTTTTAAGTTTACCCCACAAAGATAGTAAATTTTATTCAAAAACCACGTATGGGACGCATTATCTCGCGTCCGCGAGAAAAAACTACTCGGAAACCTTCCTTTCGGCTTCGGCCTTGCTGCGTGCAAAAGATTGCAAGGCGAGGTACTCCTTGTCGCCGTAATCGAACAGGTTCTGCAACTCGTTGCGGAAATAGTCCAGGTGCTCCTCCTCTTCGACGGCCAGATCCTGGAACATCTTGTGCGTTACCGAATCGTCGGCTTCGGCCGCAATGCGAGCGGCATCGTTATAGCTATCGATCGTACTCTGTTCCAGTTGCATAGAGAAACGGAACATCTCCTTGGGATCGGTGATCTGGCGCGTCGTAAACGACGGATTCATATTCACGTCCCCCTGCAAGAAAAGGATACGGTCGGACAACTCCTCGCTATGACGCATTTCGGCGATGGAAATCATCCGCATCTTTTTGGAAAGATACTCGTAACCGGCATCTTCGAAATGGACATGGAAATACATGTACTGGAGCGAGGTGGCAATCTCTTTTCCCAAAGCATCGTTCAATAGATCGATACTTTTCTGGTACTTGTTCGCAACTTTGATCTTTTCCATAATAATAAAGGTTTTGTCTCTATATCAGCAAAACCCGTTCCAGAAAGGAACAAAGCCGATCGTAAAAACGGACCGAAACGAAGTCGATTCGGTTCGGCTCCCTGCCTCGCCCGCCACCACGAAATACGACACATCAACGCCACTCGAGCGCCGCCCGGACAGCGGCTTCCTCTCCGTTCGAAACCTCGAACAGCGACAAGCCGTCCCGTTGTTCGTACCCGACCGTAAGGGTTTGCCCGTAACGGCATTCGTGCATGAAATGAATGTCAAGACGCACCGGGCGGATCGCGGTCAGCTGTTCGATGGGCAGCATATCGAACATCATGTTGATATAGCGCATCGTATTGACGTGACGGTTGAAGTCGATGTCGCTGTAAACCACCCGGTGTTCGGCAATATGCTGCGGAACGATCCCCGTCACTTTGCGCGGCTTTTCGATCGGCGACGGAGCGTCCACGATCGAATCGGCGCAGGTGCCGATGACCGTATTGAGATCGATCGCCTTGCGGGCACCCAAGTCGATGATGCACCACTGCGTCACGGCCCGCCCGAACTCCCGGCCGGCGGCATCGTGCAGCGTGAAATTACGGGTCGAGAGCATCCGGTTGTACTCGTTCACCCACGTCACTATTTCATAAGAACTGTATTGTTCGGGGCGGTCGTCGATCTCGATCGCCATGCGTGAAAGCACCCACGAGCGGTTTTCCTTATTCAACTTATCGATCCCGAACCCTTTGCGCTGGGCATCGACACCCGCCGTATTGAGGACCTCGTTCGCCAAAGCCGGAACGGTCATCCGAAGTGTGAAATCGACCTGCTGAGGGTCTGCATAATAAGTGTAACCTGTTTTTTCTGCCATATTTCAGTGCGTTTTTCAATTTCAAATGCAACGAAACGACAATCCGCCGGGCCGGGAGAAAGCCGTAGATACCGAATGGTTCCATTCCTACAAAAACGCCCCCGCCCGGCTTCCTGCGGACAGTAGCGGCGTATGCCGGAAATGGAGCGAAGCCTTCCGGCCGTGCAGACTGCATTTCGTGCAAAGATACGAATAAGCCGGGTGCAAAAACAAATTTATTTGCGTTTTACCGGCGCGGAGTGTCCAAGACGAAGTTAAAGATAATAACAAGAAGAGCGGAGAACCAAATTCAACTTTTGTTTTCGGCTCCCCCGCGTAACGAAGCTCGTAGAGGGGCTTTCTCGTTTCGATCGTCCGTACTTGCAGGGGCCTCGCCTCCAAGACGGGGATGCTCCCTGCCGGTCCGACCTTCGGTAGGTTTCAGCCGGGTTGCCCGTCCGATCTCCGGTTCGAGGAAAGTCCGGAAAATTCCGCTCCGTATTCAGGCGCGAAACATCATTCGTTATATTTATTATGTTTTTATCGAAAAACGATAAAAATTATTTGTTTTGCAGAAGTTCTTTACTATCTTTGCCTCACCGGAGGTTAAAAACAGGTCGAACACCTCGCATTACGTATTCAGCAAACCGAAAATGGACAAAAAACAGAAAAAATCTCTGCGGCGCCATCTGCTGGTCATTTACATCTTTTATTTCCTGGCTCTGGCCGCAGGATTCATCCACAGCTTCGTGCCCCACGTGTCGTCGAGTCTGGCGACAGGTTGGCAGGCTGCGTCCGAAGACATTCGGATGCAGGAAAAACACGGTATCGCGCAACATACCTACTTTTTGGCGGCCCGGTTGCAAAACGACCAGAGCAATGAAATTCTTTTCCCGATAGAAACCGGACACGCATCGATCTCCACCGAAGCCGAATATACGGGGGTTAATATCTACGTCAAAACGGACGAAAACAGCGATCCGACAGTAGTCCGGGCACTGAACAAAATCAACTACACCCTGTTGCTGTTCATCCCGGCCCTGCTGGCCAAACTCTCTATTCTGATCCTGGTAGCGCTGATTATCAACATCCTGCGCAAATCGGTACGGGACGAACAACCCCTGCCGGGACGTATCATCATCTACACGCGTGCCGTAGGATTTCTGCTGATTCTGGCCGAAGTCTGCGCCGGATTCGGCGTTTATATTTACCACTGCACGGCCCGGACGCTTCTCGAAGGTTCGCCCCTGCAAGTCGCCGCCTCGTTCCCGCTCAATTACTGGAACATCGTCATGGCGATTCTGGTACTCTTCTCGGCCGAGGTCTTCTCGATCGGATCCCGGTTGAGCGAAGAGCAAAAACTCACGATCTAAAGAAAAAATAAATGTCGATATACAATATATACACGGGGGGGGGACGCAAGACATGGCGATAATCATCAACATAGATGTCATGATGGCGAAACGAAAGATGTCACTCGGCGAGCTCGCCGAGCGGGTCGATATCACCCCGGCCAACCTTTCCATTCTCAAGAACGGCAAGGCCAAGGCGATCCGCTTTTCAACGCTGGAAGCCATTTGCCGCGAACTGAACTGCCAGCCGGGCGACATCATCGAATACCGACCGGAAGAAACGACCGAATGACAAAGCAATACAAATAATTTCACCCAAAATCAATTAACAATCATTTTATGAAAAGGTTCATTCTTTTACTTGTCACGCTGTTCGCAATGACGAATGTCGTGGCGCAACTGCGGCCCGACATGCCGATTCCTGCAGACAAAGAGGTGCGTGTCGGACAGCTCGAAAACGGCATGACGTACTACATCCGTCACAACGAAAAACCCAAGGGGCAGGCATCCTTCTACATTTTCCACCACGTAGGAGCTGTCCAGGAGGAAGATTCCCAACAGGGCCTCGCCCACTTCCTCGAACACATGGCCTTCAACGGCACCAAGAACCTGCCGGGCAAAAAGATGATAGAATATCTGGAGCGTAACGGCGTCAAATTCGGTGCGGACCTGAATGCCTACACCTCTTACGATGAAACATGCTACAACCTGGACAATGTGCCCACAGCAAACCCTGCGACGATCGACACCGCACTGCTGATCCTGCACGACTGGTCGCAGTTCATCAGTCTGGAGCCTCAGGAGATCAACAACGAACGCGGCGTAATCATGGAGGAGCTGCGCACCCGCGACGGAGCTGGATGGCGCGCCATGGTACGACGCAACGCCGCCGTCAACAGAGGCTCGAAATACGAGCACCGCAACGTAATCGGCTATCTGGACGGTCTGAAGAGTTTCGACCATAAAGCCTTGTACGACTTCTACAAAACGTGGTATCGCCCGGAATACCAGGCGATCGTCATAGTCGGCGATATCGACGTCGATCGGATCGAAAACAAGATCAAAACCCTGATGGCGGATATTCCGGTTTCCCCTGCAGATGCCCCGCAGAAAGAGGCTTACCTAGTTCCTGAAAACGAAGAACCCATCGTCAGCATCTTTTCCGATCCCGAAATGACGGCTTCGGTCATGCAGCTCTTCATCAAACGACCCGCTCTCCCCAAGCAATACAACAACCTGATAATTAGCCAAATGTACGATGTACTCAACTCCTACACAAGTGCCATGGCGAACGATCGCATGAATGAAATCGCCATGCAGCCCGATGCTCCGTTCCTGAGTGCCGGGATGGATTCAGGCAACATACTGGGAGTGAATCCGACCCAAGATCTCACGATGGTCGCCGTACAAACTCGAGACGGAGAGTTGCTCTGCGGTTACAAAGCTATCCTCGAAGAGATGGAAAAGATGAAGCGTTACGGCTTTACACAGAGCGAATTCGATCGTACGAAAGCTGAATTCCTGCGTCAGGCCGAGGCTACCTATGCCAATCGGAACGACCTTACGAACGGACAATATGTTCAAACCTACCTGGCGAATTACAAGAAAAATACCGCTATGGCAGATGCCGAAACGCAGTACAACCTCGACAAACAATACCTCGAAGCATTGACCCTCGACGATGTGAATGCTTGGGTAAAACAACTTCTGACACCTGAAAACCAGGTTATCACCGTCGAAGTACCGAAGAAAGAGGGACTGACCGAGCCGACCGAAGCCGAACTTCTGGCCATCCGCAGCGAGGTCATGGCATCCGACGTCGAGGCTTACCAGGACAATACCGTCAGCGAGCCTCTGATCCCCGCAGATATCAAGCTGAAAGGCTCGCCCGTGAAAAAGACCGCATACAACGAGGATCTCGGAACGACCGAATGGATTCTCAAGAACGGTGTGAAGATCATCGTCAAACCGACCCAACTCAAGGCGGACGAAGTCCTGCTGCAGGTACAGGCTGACGGCGGGATGTCGCAGCTTGCCGATACTGAGGTGAAGGAGGGTGAATTCCTTCCGGTCATCGCGGCCCAGTCGGGGGTGGGCAAATTCTCTGCAATCGAACTGAACAAGCAGCTCGCAGGCAAGAAAGCCGGAATCAACCTGTACGTCAATAACTACAGCAACGGTATGAGCGGTTACTGCTCGCCCAAAGACATCGAAACGATGCTCCAACTGCTCTACCAGAACTTCACAAGTCCCCGCTTCTCGGAGGAGGATTTCAACACGACGATGGACAGCTACAAGGCATACGTCCAGAACCTGACCTCGAATCCCGACTACATCATGCAGATAGAAACGATCAAAACGCTTTACAGCGACAATCCGCGTCAGCAGCCGCTGACGATCGAGGCCCTGGAAAGCATCTCGTTCGAAAATCTGCCGAAAACCTTCAAAACGCTCTACCCGGGTGCGAACAGCTTTACGTTCACCTTCGTAGGCAACGTGGATTTGGAAACGTTGAAGCCGTTGGTCGAGAAATATATCGGTTCGATTCCCACCTCGAAACACGTGCTTAAGTTCACGGACGACAAACTCCGCACAGCCAAAGGCAAGGTCGTGAACGACTTCCGCACCCCGATGCTGCAGCCGAAAGTTTCGGAGTTCCTGCTCTTCTCGAGCGATGCGGACTACACGCTGCGCAACAAGCAAACCATGTTGCTGCTTAACATGGCCCTGAACAACCGTTACCTGAAATCCATCCGCGAGGAGAAAGGCGGCACGTACGGAGTACAGGTAAGCTATACTCTCTCGTATCGTCCCGAAAAACAGGCCCTCCTGCAAATACAGTTCGACACCAACGAGGAGATGGCCGACGAACTCGTGCCGATCGTTTTCGATGAAATCGAGAAAATCGCGACTGAAGGACCGGAAGCCAAAGACATCAACGACTCCCGCGAATACTTGGTCAAGCAATTCAAGAATACGCTCGAAAATAACGGCACCTGGTTCGGGTTGATCGACGACTACAACCGTCACAAGCAGAATCTGCTCGCCGACTACGAAAAGACCCTGAACAGCATCACTTACGACGAGATCCGCGACCTGGCGAAGAAGCTCCTCGACAGCGGCAACGTAATACAGGTCACCATGCGTCCCGAAGCTCAACCCGAAGCAGATGAATAATCATCAATAACAGGTTTTATTCACTACTACCCCCGAACTCTCACCGGTTCGGGGGTTTTCTTTGGTTTCGGACTCCTGTTCACGGATGTTTCCTTTTCCGCTCCTATCTGCAATGCAGGAAGATCGTCCACGCACAGGAATCGTATCCGTTTCCGGAAAACAGACGCGGAACCAAACTCCACGAACGACGTTATGTCATACCCCGCCATGCTTTCCGATTCCGCACTTCGCATCGAATTCTCCGTTTCGGCGACGCTCTTCCGTTTGCGGACAGCTCTCTGCCGATCACGTTGCCCCTTCCCGGCAGTCGGAATCGCATTATGCGGACAGCAGGTCCCCCGGTGCGACAGCCTGCCAACTTGCAGCAAAAGAACGATCCGAACAATGTCTTGCTTTTTTCGGACATACGGCAACCGGCTCCCCGGCAGGCAGGAAAAACAGTAACGGGACAAGATCATGCGCTCCGACTTCCGCGCACTGCTCTTCCCTGAAATTTATGCCTCATAAGACCGGAGGCAGCTCCTTCGCGGACAATACGAGCGGAATCGCAACCGCATAAAGAATAAAAAACGGGCCTCATCAAAAAGATGAGGCCCGGCGATTTCAACTGCAAACTGCGGCTATTTCGAAGTCACGACCACGTCGGACGCCTTGTTCAGCAACAACTGATAGGCCGCCGTCGCATCGCTGCCCTGCGAAAACTTGGTATAGATCGCGGTAATGTTCACCACGGAACCGTCCGCAGGTATTTTCTCGTCACGGAAACGGCAATAACCGCTCGAACGTACGACATAATTGCCTGCGAGGGTGTTGATGTCGCCATAGGTGAACCAGGCAGAGCCATAATAGAACGTACTCTCGTGCGTAAGCTCATCGACCCGCTTCGTCGCCCAGGTAGCCCAATCGTTGATATCGGTCCAACCCGGAGAATTCACATCGTAGGAGGTACTGTTGGCGAAGTAGTTGGGGAATGTATTTTTATACCCCCAGCCGGCCTTGCCGAACTTGCTTTCCAACCCTTCGAAACGGATCAAACGCCCCAGCGACTCATCCGTCAGCGTCGAATAGGAAGCGGGAGTAACCACCAAAGTATCGGCCGCCGTCAAGCCGATCAATTCGCCGAGCTTGACATGCTCTTCCAAGGTATTGCGGTCCTCCATATTGCCGTTGGCATAATTAGAATTGGTCGATGCGACACCCACGCTGAGCATCGTGCGGTAATTTCCCAGCACCAGACCCTGCAAACGGATATAAACCAGGCGACCGGGAGCATAGGTAATGTAATATCCCGAAGTCACTTTGATTTCGATGGCCGACTGGCAGCTTTCATCGTACAGGTACATCGACTTATAGACGTTACCGGCCTGGTCGCTGGAAATGACTTTGCCCCGAATCACCAAGTCGTCGGTAATGGTCAGCGACTGGCCGATACCGCTGGTCCCGGGATAAGCCTCCTCGAAAATATCCTTCAGCTCCTTGATCGAAATGATTTTACTGTCGCTGAAGTCCGCATCCGTCCATACCTTCGCAGGAGCCGGCGTATCGAAATCGTTATAACAGCCGACGAAGAACAAACTTGCTGTCACCGCCAGAAATATGGTTGCTATTCTATTCATATTCTTCACAATATTAATTCGTTAAGCCGTTAGAAACGGAAATAGACATTCAGGTAGTAAGTGGTGCCGAACAGGTAGAAATACTTGGGAGCGAACTTCTGGTAGGAAGTGATCTCCTTGCCGGTCTTAATGCCCTGCACACGCATCTGCTCGTAACCGCCGGTCTTGATATTCTGGTTGTTCAGGATGTTATTCACCTGCAAACTGAAGCCGAGCGTATAACGACGCTGAATGTAGAAATTCTTACCGATGCTCGCACTCAAGGTGTAAGCCGAATCGAACTTCTCCTGACTGCGCAGCTCCCGGATCTGTTCGTCCGTCATCGTAGGCAACAGCACCTCGTCCGTACGGTAAAGCGGGTTCATCGACAGATACATATTGTTGTAATAGTTCAGATCGATCGATGCGTAGATGTTATGAGGACCGCGGTACGACAAACCGATATTCATGGCCGTTTGCGGGGTGCTCTCCACACGCATGTCCTTCCAGTAAACCGTACCGGAACTCAACGGCTCGGCGCTGTTATCGGCAATCTGCACGTAATTGGGGTTCGACGTGTAAGTGTACTGACCCCAACTGATCGCACCGTTCAAAGACAAACCGTTGTAGATCGGAATCGAAGCGGCGACCTCCAGACCGAAATACTGCTCGTCGATACCGCTCATCGCAAAGTTGGTGTAGGTCTTCAGCACATCGTCGTAGAAGGAGATCACCTTCGAGCGGTCATATACTTTCGTGTAGTAGCCCGAAACACGGAGTTTGTAGTCACCGTAACGCAGGTTGTACGAAGCGTCGATGCCGTAAACCTTCTCGGTCGTCAGACCCGGAGTTACCGAATTACGCGTACGGGGCGAAACGAATGCCGACTGGAAGGTAGGAGCATTCTGCATCGCCACGGCATTGAGTTCAAAAGTATGGTTGGCATTGATGACATAGTCGAAATTACCTTTGGCCTTATATACGAAATATTCCAACTTCTCCGATTTGCCCTTCGAATTGTCCAGGAAGAGACCCTTGCGCCAGAGACCGTCACGCCACATCGAGACTCCGCCGAGCTCGGCGCCCAGCTTCATGCCGAACCCGCCGAAACGAGCGGCATAAGTGGCCCACACACCGCCGGAGCGCAGATGCGCCTTGTAGTTGTAGCTGAACTTGTCGCCCTCCCGCACGGCTCTTGCATGACCGTACTGGTTATAATAATCCATATCGTTCTGCGCCATGATCGGATCGCCGAAGTCACGCTGTGCGAATTTATCGACATCCACATAGTAGTCGCCGCCGAGCAGGTCCTTCACCTCGTCGTAGTACCACGTGCGGTTGATGCGGACGTTGGCTCCGGCCGTCAGACGGGAGTTATCCTTATAGATTCGGCTGATCTGCGCGGCGAGGTTCCAGTCCAACTGGTCGGTATGGCGCTCCTCGATGATATAGTTCGAACGGGCGCCGGGACCGTATATCGCTTCATCCTCGGCATTGCGGAAATTCATGTTGGTCTGGTACATTTCGTCCCAGTCGAAGTGGCGGATATTACCCACGTTGCGCATCCACTGATCCGCCAGACTGGCGGCAGCCATCGAAGCGGCCTCCAGGTCGGTAGCGTTCAGCAACTTGTAGCTCGGCATATAGCGGTAATAATCGGGACGGGGGTCTGCACCGTCGTACCACGTCAGCGCCGAATAACCGTTCTTACCGAAACGGAACGAAGTGGCCAGGTTGAACTGGGTATGCTCATTGGGATCGAACGTATAGTTGATCATAGCGATCGGCTCGTGGCTGTTACGCACGCGCGCATTACGCATCTTGCCGTCCTGGTAGCCCCAGTTGGGGTTGTAATAGTTGTTGCCGACCAGATCGTAAGCCTCCTGCGTGGAAGCCTGCTGCGCACCGCGCTCGGTGGGAGCACCCATAATCGTGAAGCCCAACCGGTGACGCGAATTGAAAATCTTCTCGGCCGAAGCGAAATATCCGTAGGAGTTGTAATAGACGCCGTCCACGTAGGAGTTGCCGCCCTGACGGGTAGATACCGACAACGCATAGGACCAGCCGTTGTCCAGCAGACCCGAACCATAGGTCACCATGGCACGGAAGCGATACATCGAATTGGCGTTCACCAGACTCACGCGAAGTCCCTGGCGCACCTGCGAAGCACGGGCGTTGATGTTGGTCGTACCGCCGATGCTACCCACGCCGTAATCCGACATGACCGAACCGTTGGTGATCTCCTGGTTGCGCGTAGCGTCGTTCAGACCGCTCCACAACGACCAGGGCGTATAGCCCGTCATAGCGTCGTTGAAGCGAATACCGTTCAGGTAAACGTCCGAATACTGCGAATCGTAACCGCGCACGTTGAAACGCATCTCGCTGAACCGGTAGGAAGCGATGTTGTTGAAAACGTCCTTCGAAGCCGAAAGGGACGAAGGCAGCGACTGCGCATCGTTGCCGCTCTCGGTGTCGAACTCTGCGAAGATCGAATCGTCCATTACGGTCGAAAGCACTTCGGGGACCAGAATCACCGTATTGATGTCGCGCACCATCTTGTCCACGCGCACCACGAGCGTCAAAGGCTCGAATTCGGGAGCCTCGAACTGCAACGTATATTCGCCGGGCTCGACATTCTCGATCACGAAACCACCTCGGCCGTCGGTCGTGGCAGTCATTTCACCGGGAGTGACCGAAACCTTCACCCCGTCCACCGCGACACGTCCCTCGCGGGAAACGACCTTACCCTTGATACCGCCGCTCTGAGCGAACGCGGTCAGCGACATCAGGGTAAATACAAAAATTAGTAAACTTTTTATTTTCATATCCTTTCAAGTTAAGGTATTTATTTACCGATGTAGATATAAACGGGGAAGTGGTCGCTGTAACCGCCCTGGAAATTGTTTCCGACGTACGTGCGCAAAGGATAGCCTTTGAACTGCCCCTCCCGCTGGATCATATAGTTACGCTTGAAGACATTCCCGTAGTACTTCGATCCCGGAGCCCGTACCAGACGCAACTCGCCGGGCTTCGCATTGACCAGGTTTTCCGACACTACGATATTGTCGAAGAGATTCCAGGCGTCGCCGTAAGCCAGCGTTCCCATACCGGCACGAAGCACGGCGTGGAACGGACTGAAGAAATCGCCCGGCTGAAGATCCTTGACCTTGGGTTTGGCATTCAGCCCCTCCAACATGCTCGGATCGGTCGGATCGTCGTTGAAGTCGCCCATCGCCACGATCTTGGTCGCAGGATTGACCTTCAGGACAGAGTCGGCGATTCGACGCATCTGCTCGCCGACGGCGATACGCTTGAACTCCGAAGCGTCCTTGCCGCCCAGACGCGAAGGCCAGTGAGCCACCATGAAGAAGAACGGTTCGCCGTCGATCGTACCCCACATGGTCGAAATATCGCGGGTTTTGAAATTCGGAAGCGAAGGAATCTGCGTGCGGATCGGTGCGCTGCCCTCCAGCTTGAAGACATCGGGACGGTACATAAAAGCGACGTCCACACCGCGAGCTTCGGGAGAGTCGTAGTGCGAAATCCGGTAATTGCCCGGAGCCATCTTCGGCGTAGCGATGATATCTTCGAGCACCGAGCGGTTCTCCACCTCCGATACGCCGATCACGATCGGATAATCCTTATCGATACCGGCAATGTCGAAAAGCACCTTTTCGGTATTACCCAACTTCTTCGCATACTTGACAGAATTCCATTTTTTAGGTCCTTCCGGCGTGAATTCGTCGTCATTGACCTCGGGATCGTTGATCGTATCGAAAAAGTTCTCCAAGTTGTAAAAGACCACCTTGTACGGTTTCTGCGCGAAACAGCAGGCTGCGAACAGTAAGGCCAGTAGTCCTGTAAAAATCAGTCGTTTTTTCATAAGTCAAATTAGTTTTGGATTCCCCATTGGCTCGGAGAGTTTTGTGCCTTTACGGATTCCGCAGCCGACTCGGGAATATTGGGAAAGAACGTAAAGCCGGTCTTCTTTTCAATCTCCGCCACGCTCATGCAAATGGACGCAGGCGGCTGAATATCGCCGTAGCTCTTCTGATCCACCCAAAATCCGATCGCCTTCAATTCATCGGCCGAACAATCCGCGATACGTTTGCCGGTCGTACCGGTGCGCGTGCGAAGCAATACCTTGAAATAATTCGTCGGGACCGGACAAACTTTCCCGTCACGGTCGGTCGTCGTCGTATTGGTATTGGCATAATAGCAACCGGTCACCACATAAAGCGTGTCGTTGCATATCTGCGCACGCACCTTGGCTTCGAGATTGGCCCACATATCCTGGTTGAGCCGGTTGAGCTGCGGCGTCATATTGGTCGCATAGAACGTCTGGAGATTCAACTCCCGCGTAGCCGTACGGTCCGCCGAAGGGAGCTGATGTCCCCGGTCGTAACTGCCCCGATAGGAACCGGCCGCGAGGTTGGGCTGCCAGGAATAATCGACCTTCGGATCGTACTGAAAATCGTCGGTACGGTCTATCGACCCCCTATATACCGAATGCAGCGGATAAGCCACCCAATGCGCCACATGGAGCGTTTTGTCGTAGCAGAACGAATAGTTGCGCACGGTGCGGTTATTGAGCGAAGCGAAGTGGCTGACGTAAACGAAATTCTCATCGACTCGCTTTTCCGGCAATTCGGCCCAGGCCTTCGCATGACCTTCATCGTAGGGATCGTTGGTCGAAGAGGCCGAAAACTGCGTCAGCACGAGCACCTGCGGCTCACCGCCGAAAAATTCGAATTCGATGGTCGCCGAACGTTCCCCGCTCCCGGTATTCCGCGTATAATAAACGTCCAGGATATTGCTGATGTTCGAACTCTGTACGGTGCCCTCCTTCACGAGGACCGTCGGATCGTTGAGCCTGAACGAGCACCAAGCACCTCCGTCCTTGATTTCGGCACGCCATCCGGCGCCGACAGGTCCCTCAATCTGTATGGCGGCCGAACCCTCCGCAGCTCCGACCGTCGAAGAGGTCCGCCATACGGCAGAACCCCAAAAATCGTCCGTATCGTCGCCGCAAGCTACGACAGAGAGCGCAATCATCGTCAGGAACAGCCATTTCCATCCCTTCTCACAATATCTGAACATCGACATCATCGGTAAACTATAAAAAACTATCCGAGAAACCAAACTCTTGGAGGGGATGATCCCTCCAAGAGTCGGTATCCAGCATATTAAAAACTATTTGGTAATCTCGAACGATTCGATATACAAGGCTCCGACCTTATTATTGTCGAGCACAAAGGAATCAGCACCCAAACCGGCCAGATCGTACTCATGTACATACTCTCTGTAACCGCTCTTATCCGTGTATGTTTCCACAGGAGTTTGAGCAGCCCCGGCAACGGTCATCGTATATCCCGGGTTGTAGTAGCTGCCACTCTTATTCGGATACGACCGGAAAACGATCTTGATCTTCGACATCCCGTCGATCGGCGTCACGTTTTGCAGCTTCGCCTGTTTAGCCGCATCGGAGTCATTACCCTGCATCTGAATGATCGAGCCGTTGGAAGCGGGCGATTCACAGATTTTCACACCCGTGAACTCGATACCGCCAACGGTCCAACTAACCCAAGTACTGGGCGTAGCGACAACCTGCGAACCGTAACCATTGGTCGGGAGATCCGCATTATCCGCCTTAATATCCGTGATCGAGAACGCAACGACCTCACCGGTTCCTCCGCCGCCGGCACCGAGCAATGTAACAGGCACATCCTTGCTGTTACCGTTAGCCAACGTGATGGTCAGCGTCTGATTAACGGGCTGCGTACCGGTATTCGGATCGGCTTTGACCGTCACGGTCAGGCCATCGACCGTAGCGCTCAGGGGGGGGGTCAGTCCGCTTACGCTAAGTTGGTTGTCACCCTGGTTGATAACAGAAACCGTGAGCGTCTTCTCGCCTCCCGCTGCCTCGAAGGAGAGGCTGGCCGGAGTTACCCCCGTAATCATCGGGGTCGAGCTGTCGCTGAAAGCGGCCACGTCGTCCAGATTGCGCGGAACGAGCTGGGAATTATTCTTATATACGGCAGCCAGACCGGAGATATTACCCGTAGCGGCCTTGTAAGGAACATCGAGGAACACGCTCGGGTTCTTTTCATCGCTCTGCTTGCAGAATACGGTGAAATTGGCTCCATCGGCAGTGAAAGTATGCGAAGAGAGTGCGCTGGCGCTCGCCCAAACACCTGCCTGGGCAACCGACGCATTGGCGATCGTCACGGCCATACCCTGATATTTCGCCAGATCCGCAGCAGCGATCGTCGCCGTGGGAATCGAAGTCACCGTACCGGTCTTCTCGACCTTGCACCAGGTCGCGTTCTTGTCGCCGGTCACTTCGTACATACCGTTGTAATTCTCCACCTTAGCAAGCCCTTTATAGAGGGTTACGCGCACCTTGTCGCCTTTGTTCAGACCAAGTGTCGAAGGTTCTACCTGACTGCCGTAGAGCGTGATGCCGTTACCGGCCTCCGTCGCATTCTCGGTAGCGAGGATCAGGTTGTTGAAGGTATAATTGGCACCGGCCACATCGTTCATCACCACAGCGTCCAGATAGCGATCTGCATTGGCATCCACCGGAGCCTCCGTATCAGTCATCTGTGCGATCAGCTCGGGAATGGTAATGGCCGTAGCCTCACCCGGATCGGGCGGCACCACACCGCCTTCGAGATCGACCTCCTGACCGCCGCTGCCCTCGACGAGTTGTACGTCATCGATTGCGAATACCGACGCCAGATCAGCCGTGAAACGGATCGAAAGCTGGCTGACAGCCTCCTTGAGCGTGAAATCTACGGCGAACTGGACCCAGTAAGGATCGGTCGTATCGCTGCCGCCGATCTTCTCGTAAGTCAGATTGCCCGACCAGTCGGTTCCGTTACCTACGGCAACGTGGAACGATTCGGGTTTGAAAATGTTGTCGTAAGTACCGCCGTTACTCTGCGAATAAGCACCGCCGAAGATGATCCGGTAGTTGGTCTTGCCCGCAGGCATCGTAATAGTGTTGATGTCGAAAGTCGCAGGTGCCGAACCGAAGAAAATCTTGTTCGAACCCGAAGCACCGTCGTAACCGCCGCTGAGCTTACCGGAAGTACGCACCGATACGTTCGCAGAGGTATAGGTCACCGTCGAATTACCCGTACCGGAAGCATTCTGCCATGCATCGGTCTGATCGAGGAACGGCCATTTATTATCAACCTTCTCGGCAGGCGTCTTATCGAAATTGTTCTCGTAAATCGCATCACCGCTCGGATCGGGAGGCACGACACCGCCGCCCGCCAAGTCGATTTCCTCGCCGCCGTTGCCGGTCATCAGAGTAATATCATCCAGACGGAATTTAGACGAAATATTTGCTTCGAACTTGATATAAAGCGTCGAAGTCGCATTCTTGAGCGTAAAGTTCTTGGTAGCGAATACCCAATAAGGATCTTCCTGGTCACCGTTGTTCACCTCGTAAGACAGCGGAGTATAGTCCGTTCCGTTCGCACTGAGCGAAACCACGAAGTCATCCTTCTTGAAACCGTTGTCATTATTGTCCTGATCGTAATACTGTCCGCCGAAAGTCAGCTTCAGGTTGGTCTGGCCGGAGGCGAGCGTTATGTTTTTAACCGTAAAGGTTGCCGGAGCCGTACCGAAGAAGATCACGTTCGGACCCGAAGCACCGTCATAAGCACCCGCGCTGCTCTTGCCGGAAGAACGAATCGAGGTGTTCGTACCCTCGTAAGAAACCTTCGAAGCACCCTCACCGGTGGTGTTCCAACCCGTGTAAGCCGAAACCAGAGGCTTATCATCAACGGCTTCGTTACCCGCCGTCTCGTTGAAAATAATCGTCGGCGGCACTACTTCGCCCTGAAGCACATTGACATCCTTCTGAATCAATGCGCCGTAGGAGTTGTAAACCTCGAAAGTCACTTTGGCAGACTGACCGATGTTCGAAGCGGGCACCGTAACGGTCACGGCAGCATCGCCCTCGCCTTCGGTAGCCGAAAGGCGCACCCAAGTCTGTTCGTCCTCGACGATAGCACGCCAGGGACGGTTCGTTTCAACGATAAAAGTACCGTTGTACTCATCTGCGGGCTGTCCCTCCGCATCGAACGTCAGGTTCTCCGGCGTGACGTTCAGATAGGGAGCGCCCATGTCGTCATTGTCGTCGGTACATCCCGCGAACACCGCCACGGCGAACACGGTCAATGCACTGAAGAGCAATTTCCAAATGCTACTCTTTTTCATAAACAATTAAATTTTAGAGTGATATAAAAATAGGTTAAAAATAACTTCATCGTCTTGCATATTTACTCAGGCCACTTATTCTTAAACTTTTTGTAAAAATACTATTTTTTCCTGTTTCGACAATAATTCGAACACTATTTTCGTATTACAATCCCGTTAAATCAAATATAACGACACACCGGATTTTTATTTCGTATCAAAAACCCCACCAAACCGTATTCTTTCCCGGCAAAATAAACACAAAAGGCGTGCAGTTTTGACCGCACGCCTTTTTTCCGAGAAATACGTCCGGTCAGCGAATCCGGTCGAGCGACCGCACCAGCTTTTCGTCCCGGAAGATCGCCCGCAAAGCCAGCAAGTCGAAAACCAGGCAGACCAACGGGAAAACGAGCGAAATTTTAAGGGTATGGGAGTAAAATTCACTGTCCGCGAAGTAACGGTTGCAAAGGTAGAAATAGATTCCCATCATCGCCCCGGCACCGATGAGGAGCACCAACTCGACGGCACATAACCGGATCTGCACCAGACGGCGCTTGAAAAGGAAAATCGTCACCAACGGCACCAGACAGGCGGCAACCAGAACAACCCCCAGATACACCGTCGGCAGCAACGTGATGCCGGCGGCATCCTTCAGGCCGAAAGCGGTCAGCGTACAAGTGTCCGCCCCAACGGTGAAATCGACCAGCGGCAGCCACAAGGCCAATCCCGTCAGTACGACGACCAGCAACAGATACAGAGTCTGAATACGTTGAATCATATAACTTCTATTTTGTTTATGCGAACCTCTTCGAATCCTGCCGAAAATCGCAGGCTCTGCAAGGTTTATTGATTATCCAATGTTTTTTCGATCAGGTATTTATTACGGTCTGCGGCATTCCGGTCGATCAACTCGCCCAGGAATCCCGCCAGGAATAACTGCACGCCGAGCACGACAGCCAGCAGTGAAAGATAGAAAAGCGGCTGGTCCGTTACGGCCCGCACAGGCAGATCGTGGCACTGTTTATACAACTTGGCACCGATCACCCACGCCGTCGTACAGCCGCCGAAAAGGAACATCAACGTTCCCAGGCTGCCGAAAAAGTACATCGGCGAACGGCCGAAACGCGAGAGAAACGAAACCGTAATGAGGTCCAGATACCCTTTCACCATCCGCTCCATACCGAATTTCGAATGACCGTACTTGCGGGCGCGATGCTCGACGACCTTCTCGCCGATCCGCTTGAATCCGGCCTGTTTGGCCAGAATCGGGATATAACGGTGCATCTCGCCATAGACTTCGATCGCCTTGACCACCCGGCGGCGGTAGGCCTTCAGTCCGCAATTGAAATCATGCAGCCGGATTCCCGAAACGGTGCGGGCCGTCCAGTTGAAAAACTTGCTCGGCCACCGCTTTCCGGCCGGGTCGTGGCGCTTCTTTTTCCAGCCCGACACCAGGTCGTACCCTTCGTCGAGGACCATACGCCGCAGAGCCGGAATCTCATCCGGCGAGTCCTGCAAGTCGGCGTCCATCGTGAAAACCACCTCGCCGCGCGCTTCAGCGAAACCGCAATACAAGGCGGCGGATTTGCCGTAGTTGCGAGCGAACTTGATCCCCCGCACCGCCGCAAACCGCTCGTGCAGATTTTCGATCACGCGCCACGAACCATCGCCGGAACCGTCGTCCACCAGGATTACCTCGTAAGACAAACCCTCGCCGCGAGCCACGCGATCGATCCATTCGACCAGCTCCGGCAGGGACTCCTCCTCGTTATAGAGAGGAACGACGACCGATATGTCGAGCGTAGCATCCATCGTTCTCTTACTCTTCGGATTGAGGACCGAAAGGCCGGGGTGCACGCGCCAGGATGCCGGCCAAAATAAGCCCCAGGACGAGGCCGACGATCAGGTTGCCCCAGATCGAAGCTCCTACGGTAGCCTGAATGGAAGGCTCCGACGCCTCCTGTATGGTTTTCAGCATTTCGGCGAATACGCCCTCCATCGACGCAGGGAACTTTCCCTCCTCAGCGAACCGGATCAATGCGGAAGTGTATCGGTCGATATACTCCGAATATCCGATGAAAACACTGCGGTAAAGGTATTCTACCACCCCCTTGATCATGGCCGACGCCAGGATCAGAGCCAGAATAAAACCCAAGCCGTGGCCGAAAGGAAATCCCTGCTCCTGACCGTACTGCTCGCGGCGACGCTTGGCGAAACGATAAAGCAACACGATATATACGACTGCGGCCAAGACCCATACCAGCCCCATCGTTGAAAACCACCCCGACAACATCAGGGACTGCTCGATAACGAAAGCTACGGACATGACCAGTCCGATGATCGCTCCGTACTTGCAGACCTCGTTCCAGAATTTGAACTTTGTCATTCTTCTTCTATTTTTAGCATACGTTTATTCCCGCAACACGCCTTTGCCTTCCCGCAAAATCTCCGGCTCGCCGCCCGTCAGATCTACGACGGTCGTCGGCACCGCATCGCCGACACCTCCGTCGATCACCAGTTCTACGTCCCGGCCGTACCGCTCGTGGATCAACTCCGGATCGGTCATATATTCGGTTTCCTCGTCATCCAGCACGGAAGAGGTCAGCAGCGGAGCTCCCAACCGCTCGACGATGGCCCGAGGAATCGAATTGTCCGGAATGCGGATCCCGATGGTGCGACGCCGTTCGAGCGCCTTGTGCGGCATACGCGACGATGCATCCAGCAGGAAGGTGAAGGGCCCCGGCAGATTTTGTTTCAGCAACCGGAACTGAGCGTTATCCACCCGGCAATAATCGGCAATCTGCCCGAGCGAATCGAACACGACGGAAAACGTCGTGAGATCCTTCCCCTTGATCCGGCGCAGCCGCTCGACGGCCTTCGCCGAACGGATCGAGCAGCCGAAGGCATAGACGCTGTCGGTCGGATAGATCACCACGCCGTCCCTTTCGAGCAGGTTCACCACCCGGTCGATCTCCTTCTCGGAAGGATTCTCGGTATAGATTTTAACCAACATAGGGAGGGCAAATATACGGAAATTATTTAATATTCCGACGATTCAACTCCGCACTATAAGCCCGGGCATTAGCCAGATGTTCGCCGTACGTGCGGGCGAAACTGTGATAACCGTCGAAAGTCGGGCGGGCACAGAAGAAGAGATAGTCGTGATTCTCGAAGTTCAGCACCCCGTCGATCGCAGCGACCGAAGGCATCGCAATCGGCGACGGCGGCAACCCCTTGTTCAGATAGGTGTTATACGGCGAAGGGGTTCTCAAGTGCTTGTGCAGAATCCGGCGAAGCGAAAAATCCTGCAGCGCATATTTGACCGTCGGATCTGCCTGCAGGGGCATCCCTTTCCGCAGGCGGTTGATATAGACTCCCGCCACACGGGGCATTTCGTCGGCCTTGTTGGTCTCTTCGGTGACGATCGAAGCCAGCGTCATCACCTCGTCCCGGCTCAAACCGCTGCGTCGGCGGGCGGCATCCCGCTCCGGAGTCCAGAAACGGTCGTACTCCTTGCGCATGCGGCGCACGAAATCCTCGGGCGAAACCGTCCAATAAAATTCATAAGTATTGGGGATAAAGATCGAAAAGAGCTGCAGGCTGTCGGTCCCGACCTCCCGGGCGAGCTGCGGGTCGGTCAGCGCCCGCATCAGCTCCGCAGAATCGGCATCGAGCTGGCGGGCCAGCCGCGAAGCGAGAAAAGCGCGGGTACGGGCATAGTTGAGCGTAACGCGCACGGGCGTCTGCATCCCCAGTTTGAGCATCCGGGCGATTTCGACGACGTTCATTCCCGGTTCCAGTACGTAGTGCCCCGGTTTGAAGGAGCGCTCCAGCTCCAGACGGCCGGCATACCGGTCAAAAGCCCAGTGATGGTCCGTACGGGGACGCAGAGAGTCGAGCAGCCCCGGGTAGTCCGTGCGGGCGCTTATATAAAGGTCGCTCCGCTCCCGGACGGCATCTCCGAAAAACTGAAAGATGAAAACCAAAGCCACCGTTGCCCCGACTGCAACCGCAGCAATAAACACGACAAGCAATCTTTTTTTCGCCGTCATTCTCTTCATTCATTAACTCTCCCCGCACCGCCCTCCGAGACACATCCAGGCAGCCTTTTCGGCATCCGGCTCTCGAAAAACAGCGACAAAATCGCAGATAGTTCCTTTTTTCTTTGCAAAGATACAAAAAATTCGTACTTTTGTGCTGGGGTAAGTCTTATACGACCAGCTCCCACAGACTCCCCCAGGTGAGGAATCAAGCAAGGGTATGTGGTCGTAGCGGTGCGATATAAGTAGCTTACCCTTTTTTTGTGTACCCGCCCATTTCCGGCCGACTTCAAAAACCGTCGATACCAATTCAGGGAACAATCATAAGCAATACCGGGAAATACATATTTCCCGGTATTGCTGTATTCCTTTCGTTTCAGCATCGAATCGAGCAACGAAACCTCTGCGGGACAAATATTATAATACGAATAATATTCAGCGCTGCAAATATCCGACTTACTAAAAATCAATTGATTTTCGGCAAAAAACGATCAGTTGTTAGCCAGCGCGATCGCAGCGATCGCCTCCACCACGACCGGACAGCGCAAGGCGATGCAGGCGTCGTGCCGCCCTTTGACGACGAACTCTTCCATCCGTCCCGTCGCAAAATTGAACGTATATTGTTTCTTCGCGATGCTGGAAGTAGGTTTGACAGCGACGCGGAACACCACGGGATTGCCGTTCGAGATACCACCGTTGATTCCGCCCGCCCCGTTGGTAGCGGTTTTTCCCTCTCCGTTCACAAAACAGTCGTTATGCTCCGAACCTTTCATACGGGCTGCGGCGAATCCGTCGCCGAACTCGATGCCCCGCACCGCCGGAATCGAAAATGCCAGGTGAGCCAATTGCGATTCGAGCGAATCGAAGAACGGCTCGCCCAATCCGACGGGCACCTTGTCGCAGGTACACTCGATGACCCCGCCTACGGAATCCAACTCCCGGAGCGTGCGGTCGATCAGCTCGTCCCAGAGCGTCGGGGCACCCTCGGCGCCCAACTCCCTCCCCGGCTCGCAATTCAGCCGCTCGCGGGGAATACCGCCCAGCTCGGTGATCCGGGCCCGGATTTCGATCGGGCCGATCATCTTCTTGGCCACGACTCCGGCCGCCACCAGCGTCAGCGTCAGCCGCCCCGAAAAATGGCCGCCGCCCCGCAGATCGTTGAAGGCACGGTATTTCCGTTCCGCCACGAAATCGGCATGGCCCGGACGGGGCGTCGCGCGAAAGTCCGAATAGTCGCCCGAACGGGTATTGCTGTTGCGGAATACGATCGTGAGCGGAGCACCCGTAGTGTGCCCGTCGCAGACGCCGCTTACGATCTCCGGCAAATCGCTCTCCTTGCGGGGCGTGCTTCCCTTCGCACCGCTGCGGCGACGGTCGAGATCCGCGAGGAAATCCTCGCGCGAAAGCGGCATGCCCGCAGGCACGCCGTCGAGCACCACGCCGATCAGCGGACCGTGCGACTCCCCGAAAATCGAGAGTCTGAATTTTGTTCCGTATGAATTCATAGCCAATTAAATTTCTTCGAGTTTACTTCAGTCGTCCGGCCCGTTCATCGTTTCCGCGCTTCGCCGCACGGAAAGCGTTCTTTCCGCCGGAACGGAAATACCATCTGCCCGCCCCGCTACTCCTGCCGGGCGAGCAGATCGAGGAACGAAGGAAACGACTTGTCGATGCACTTCACGTCGTCCAGCCGCACCGGCTCCGGCGTGAACAACCCGGCGACGATCAGGCTCATGGCAATCCGGTGGTCGTTGTGCGAACGGACATCTCCTCCATGCAACGGCCCGCCCGTAACGAACATCTCGTCGCCCCGGATGTCGATCCGCGCCCCCAGCGTCCGGAACTCGGCATAGATCGTTTCGGCCCGATTGCTCTCCTTCTGCGTCAGACGTCCGACACCCGCGATACGGCTCGTACCGTCGCAATGGGCAGCCAGCACCGCAAGGATCGGGAACAGATCGGGGCAATGCGTGGCATCGACCTCGAAAGCCTTCAGCCGCCGGCCGGTCGCAGTAACGGAGATGTTCTGCAAATCTCCCGGCATATCGCCCCTTGCGGATGCGTCCGCAGGCGCGACGCTCACATCGGCACCGCACGAACGCAAGATGTCGAGTATCTTTTCATCGGCCTGCAGCGAATCGAGCCGCATATTGCGCAGCGTAATTCCCTCGGTCCGCCCCAGCGACGAAGCGACGGCTCCGGCCACCGCGAAATAGGCGGCAGAACTCCAATCCGCCTCCAGGAAGACGTCCGAAGGACGGTACTCCTGCCTGCCCGGTACCGAAAATACGATTTTCGAAGGCGTCCCGCCACACACCCCGTCGTAAAACGCCTCCCTGTTGAGTCGGACACCGAACCGAGTCAGCGTCCGCAAAGTAAGCTCCAGGTAGGGAATGCTCGACGGCTCGGTTACCGTCAGCACGGTCGCATCCTGCAACAACGGCAAAGTCATCAGGAAACCCGATACGGTCTGCGAACTCTCCCGCCCCGAAAAGGAGATCTCACGACGGGTAATACCGCCCTCGATCCGAAACGGAAGATACCCCTCCTCACGGGCAGAACAATGCACGCCGGCTTCGCGCAGTGCGGCGACCGCCTCGTGCAGATTGCGCTTCAGAATACTGCCATGCCCGGAAATTTCCACCGGGGCACCGCCGTTCAAAGCGGAAATATGGGATGCCAGCGGAGTCAACAGCCGCGTGAGCAGCCCCGATTCGCCGGTTTCGATCTTCGTGCAACGTCCCAAGCGCTCCGCTCCGACACCCTCGATATGCAGCGTCGTACCGTCCGACGCAATCCGGCAGCCCATACCCCGGATGACCTCGACGGCTCCGACTATATCGTTGCAAGGGGCGTAATTGGCGAGCCGGCTCTCTCCCGCAGCCAGCGCAGCAGCCAGCACAGCCCGCTGGGCCACGCTCTTGGAACAAGGAACGGCAACCGTCGTCCGACGGAACTCGCGAAATCCCTCGAAAGGATAATTTTCGGCCGAAAGCAGCCGCTCCATCTCCTCGCGGGTATATTGCCCCGACGCCGTGGCGTTGGATGCTCCAGCTGAAACATACGTATAAGGCGCCCCCAGCTTCAGGCAGAGCAGACGGGTGAATTTCCCGGCTTCGCCCATCGAAAAAGCGACCAACTGCGGACGCTCCGCAGCGGCGGCACCCTCGAAAAGCGCTCCGTCGGCTTGCAGGTCATACAAACGCATCGTACGGGCGGCATCCGAAATATTCCGGGCCGTCGTGACGATCTTCACCAGATCGGCCCCCTTCGTGCGACACAGCCGGGCGATCCCCTTCAGCTCGTCGAGGGAGGGAGTTCCCTCGAAATCGTGGAACGAAACGATCAGCCGGCACCCGTACTCGCGGGCGAGCGTACGAATATATTCCAGATGCTCGTCGGGCGCTTCGATCTCTATATCGACATAACGCGCCCCTCTGCGGATCGCCGCCGCGAGCTGCTCGCGGGCGAACGCCTCGGAAGAGTTCGCAATCCGGCAGGTGGCAATCAGGTTCGGCCGAATCTCCACGAGCCGCTCGACCTCTTCGACCGAAAGACGGCAAAGGTCCGCCCGGAGTTCGGCCATTTCACACGATTCGAGGATCGCCCGGCAATCCCCGAAACTCTTTTCCTGTACGCTAACGCAGATCACGGGCGACCTCCTCCAACTGTTTTAACGGAATCGCACGATCCACCACCTCCCCCACCGCACGAGGCAGGATGAAATGAATGGCATCGCCCTCCACCTTCTTATCTTTTTCCAACGCTTCCAGCAAAACACCGATAGCTACGGGCGACTGGGTGGGAAGCCCGACCTTCTTCAAATCCTCCGCCAGACCGACCGCCAGTCCCGCCGGGGCGAGTCCCAGCCGTTCGGACACCCCGGCAGCCAGCACCAGACCGATCGCCACGGCTTCGCCGTGCATGATCGGACAATTTTTCTCGATGGCGTGAGCGAAGGTATGCCCCAGATTCAGCAAGCGCCGCTCCCCCTTCTCGAAAGCATCCCGCTCCACTACGGCACACTTGTATAACGCCGTTTTGCGAATGATTTCGGTAAGCTCCTCCTGCCCGTACACACATTCGCCCCCGCAACAGGTTCCCGCTTTCCGCAAGTGGGCCTCCATCCGGGCGAAATAATCCACGGCCTTGCGATAGTATTCCGCATCGAACAGGATGAAAGTCTTCAGGACTTCGGCGATTCCGGCCCGGAACTCCCGGGGCGAAAGCGTCCGCAGCGCATCGGTGCAGATATAGATCCATTCAGGCTGGGTGATCGTACCGACCATATTCTTATAGGCATGGAAATTCACGCCGTTCTTACCCCCGATCGAAGCGTCCACCTGCGCCAGCAGCGTCGTAGGTACGAAACCGAACCGAATACCCCGTTTGTAAACCGACGCCGCGAAACCGCAGAGGTCGGTCGTGATGCCGCCGCCCACGCCCACGAGAAACGAGCTCCGGTCGGCTCCCCGCTCCAGCAACTGTTCGATAATATATTCTACCGTAGCGAAGGTTTTAACCTTCTCGGAGGTCTGGATCGGAATGAGTTCATACCGTTCGAAAAGGCCGAAAAAGGGCTTCAGGTTACTGTCGATAACGACGAAAACCCGTCGGCCCTGCGGAATCAAGGCATCCAAACCGCTGAAATCGGATGATATATGAAGATTGCTCACGTTTATTCGAATTGTTTGTCCCGACAAATTTAGGAATTTTATGCCCGAAATAAAAAAAGCGAAAAAAATTTTGTCATTTTCCGAAAAATGCGATACATTTGTCCCGTTAAATATCCTGGATGGATATTCGACGACAAAAACGATATGCAACACGTTCAGTTTACATACTCCTATTATTATTACCTTTATTCGGGCCGAGTAAAGGCGGGAGTTTGCGTGTTGTAAAGTTCGATCGACAGAATTACGAATTTAGATCATAGCTCCTGCCTTGAGGCGGGAGCTTTTTTGTTTTCAGTATGAAAAAACAACAACCTGCGGAGCTTGGCGGCTCCGAAGAAACGAAACCGGCAAAACCGACCGTCACCCCGGCCCGCCGGATGGAAAACGTCGAGGAGTACTACTTCTCCGTGAAACTGAAAGAGGTGGCCCGGATGAACGAATCCGGCACACGCGTCATCAACCTGGGGATCGGCAGCCCGGACCTGCCCCCGTCGGCCGAAACCGTGCAGGCGCTCTGCCAGGCGGCAGCACGGCCCGACACGCACGGGTACCAACCTTACGTAGGTATTCCGGAACTGCGTGCGGAGTTCGCCCGGTGGTATAAGAGATGGTACGGCGTGGACCTGGACCCTGCCAACGAAATCCTGCCCCTGATCGGCAGCAAGGAGGGTGTGATGCACATTTCGCTGGCCTTCCTGAACGAAGGCGACGGGGTACTCATACCCAATCCGGGCTATCCGACCTACGCCTCGGTGTCGAAGCTCACCGGCGCCCGCATCCTGCCCTACGCCCTGAAAGAAGAGAACGACTGGCAGCCCGATTTCGAAGCGCTGGAGAAAATGGACCTGTCCGGTGTGAAACTGATGTGGTGCAACTACCCCAACATGCCTACGGGAGCCAACGGTTCGCGAGAGCTGTTCGAAAAACTCGTCGCCTTCGGCCGCAGGCACAACATCGTGATCTGCCACGATAACCCGTACAGCTTCATCCTGAACGACCGCCCGTTAAGTATTTTGAGCGTACCGGGAGCCAAAGAGATCTGCATCGAACTCAACTCCATGAGTAAAACCTTCAACATGCCCGGCTGGCGTATCGGAATGGTGGCGACCAATTCCCGGTTCCTGGAGTGGATCCTGCGCGTGAAGAGCAACATGGACTCCGGGATGTTCCGCCCGATGCAACTGGCCGCCGTCGAAGCGCTGAAAGCCCCCGACAGCTGGTACCAACGGATGAACGAGGTATATCGCCGCCGACGCGCACTGGCGGCCCGGATTCTGGAAACCCTCGGCTGCGATGTCCGCGACGACCAGGTGGGAATGTTCCTCTGGGGACGGGTGAACGATACCCTCGCGGCGCAACTCACGGCTGCCGGGGAGTGCCCGAACGGTGTCGGGGAAGCCATCTGCAACCGGGTGCTGTACCAGTCGCGAGTCTTCGTCACTCCGGGCTTCATCTTCGGCTCGGAAGGGCGGAACTACATCCGCATCTCGCTCTGCTGCAACGAGGAGATGTTGCAGGAGGCACTCGACCGGATCACGACGACCCGAACAAAACAGAATCAGTAAACAGAATATAAACAGACCGGATTCGCCGGTTACAGCCGGCGATCGCAAAATCAACAACGACAATGAAAATGGAAATAGAACCGCTCACTTTTCCGGGCGTGGATCCCAAACGTCCGATGATTATCGCAGGCCCTTGCAGCGCGGAGAGCCGTGAACAGGTACTCAAAACCGCCTCCGAACTGGCCGCCCGGGGCGTAAAGATCTTCCGGGCCGGTATCTGGAAACCCCGCACCAAGCCGGGCGGCTTCGAAGGCATCGGCGTCGAAGGCCTTCCCTGGATGAAGCAGGTCAAGCAGGAAACCGGCATGCTGGTAGCCACCGAGGTCGCCACCCCCGCCCATGTTTTCGAAGCCCTGAAAGCCGGCATCGACATCCTCTGGGTCGGTGCCCGCACCGTCACCAACCCCTTCGCCATGCAGGAGCTGGCCGACGCATTGAAAGGCGTAGATATCCCCATTCTGGTAAAAAACCCCGTCAATCCCGACCTGGAACTGTGGGTCGGCGCGATCGAACGGCTCTACAACGCCGGACTCCGACGGCTGGGCGTCATCCACCGGGGATTCAGCTCCTACGAGAAAAAAATCTACCGCAACGCTCCGCTCTGGCATATTCCGATCGAACTTCGCCGCAGGTACCCCAACCTCACCATCTTCTGCGACCCGAGCCACATCGGCGGTAAACGCGAACTGGTAGCTCCTATCTCGCAGCAGGCGCTCGACCTGAACTTCGACGGACTTATCATCGAATCCCACTGCGATCCCGACAGTGCGCTGAGCGATGCGGCGCAGCAGGTGACGCCCGAAGTGCTGGACTACACGCTGCAACTGCTCGTGGTGCGCGACAATGCCCAAACCACGGAGAACATCAGCATCCTGCGCCGCCAGATCGACGAGGTCGATGAGCAACTGTTGAGCCTCCTCGCCAAGCGGATGCACATCTCGCAGGAGATCGGCACCTACAAGAAGGAGCACAACATGCCCATCCTGCAAAATAAGCGTTACGATGAAATCCTGGACAAACGCGGCAAAATGGGGCAATCGCTCGACCTCGACCCGGAATTCATTTCGGAAATCATGAAGGCGATCCACGAAGAGTCGGTAAAGGTCCAGATGGAAATAATGAAATAACGACGTTCCCGATAAGCGAAGACAGCACCGAATTTATTCGGATTATGCCGTGCGAAGAAAACGAAGAAGCGATTCAATGTTTTCGGCAAACGGGGACGGAAGTTGCCGACGGCCTCTGCCGAGCGAAAAAACGAAGAATGAAATAGAACAATCCCCGGGCGGTCCCATGCCGCCCGGATCATCAAAAAACATAAACAAACCGATATATGCGCATACTGATTTTGGGAGCGGGAAAGATGGGCTCCTTTTTCACCGATCTGTTGAGTTTCAACCACGACGTAGCCGTCCTCGAAAAAGACCCTCGGCGGATGCGATTCATCTACAATGCCCAGCGCTTCACCTCGCCCGAAGAGATCGCCGACTTCCGGCCTGAACTGCTTATCAACTGCGTAACGCTGAACGCCACGCTCCAGGCATTCGAGGAGGTATTTCCCTATCTGCCGAAAGAGTGTATCATCTCCGACATCGCCTCGGTAAAGACCGGGTTGCAGGAATTTTATGAGAAATCGGGATTCCGGTACGTTTCGACCCACCCGATGTTCGGCCCCACGTTCGCCAACCTGGGCAACCTGCAAACCGAAAACGCCATCATCATCAAGGAGTCGGACCACATGGGCAAAATCTTCTTCAAGGACCTCTACGGTTCGCTGAAGCTCAACGTCTGCGAATACACCTTCGAGGGGCACGACGAAGTTGTGGCCTACTCCCTCTCGGTGCCGTTCGCCTCGACTCTCGTATTCGCCTCCATCATGAAGCACCAGGATGCCCCCGGCACCACCTTCAAGAAACACATGGCCATCGCCCGCGGACTGCTCTCCGAAGACGACTACCTGCTGACGGAAATCCTCTTCAACCCCAAGACGCCCGCACAGATCGACAACATCGTCGCCACGCTGACCCGCCTGTCGAAGATCATCGACAAAAAGGACAGCGGGGAGATGAAGCGGTTTCTGGACGGAGTCCGGAAAAACCTGGAGTAAAAATCGTACTCCATAAAAAACGGCCGGTATGTTACCGGCCGTTTTTCATATCGGGTCGATCCGCTAAAAACTCAACTTCACACCTGCCGTAAATCCGGCGCTGTACTGCGGAAACGTACTCCAGTCGTAAATCCGGCGGTTGCAAAGATTGTGACCTTCGGCGAATACCGTTACCCGCTTGGACGCGTACCAATCGACATTCAACCCCAGATCTACCGTATAGGGAATGCGCATATTCCCCACGATCCCGTCGTTCGGGAACCACGGAATCACTCGCGAAATATAGCGGTTGGACTGCAGGTCGAAAACGAGGCCGACCGAGAACTTACGATGATGATAGCGGGCCCGGATCGTACCCTCGAACTCCGGCAGGCCGATGCTCAAGGTCTGATGCTCGGTATAGGTCAGGCCCCGCCCGCCGATGGAGAACGTGAAATTGCTCACCGGACGGAACTCCAGCTCACCGTTGAGCGACATGACATTCAGCCGTCCCTGTACCAGACTGAACCCCTCATACCGGGTAGTCGGCGTATAGCAATACCAAAAGTTATGATTCTCGATGAAAGAATAGCCGACGAACAATCGGTAAATCAGCTTATCCTCGACGAGACGCCCGCTCACACCGACACGGACCGAATAGTCCACCGTATTGCGGGGCATCGGGTCCGTATAACGAGGCACGTAATAAAGATTGGTTTCCATAAGCTCCCGCATATCGTTGTGCTTCAGGGTTCCGTCCAACTCGACATAAGGTACGAAACCGCCGCCGCCCAGATCGAAACGCAAGTGAGCGTAGGGAATGAAATAATTCGCCGCATCGCGCCCCGCCACATCGTCCCGGTAGTAATCCAAACCGAACTCCATATCGACCGACCGGGCACGATAGGCATAACGGAACGCTCCCGAATAGGTCCGGTTGTAATAGTCAGAAGGAGCGGCCCAAACCGATTCGCCCTTGCGGTCGCCACCCCACCGGCCCTCGAATCCGGCCCGGAAGACGAGCGTATGGCGGCCGAAACGTCGTCCAACGGCGGCATCTACCCCCAAATTCCACTCGTTTTCGTACGGATAATCCAACACCGGAACGACATTATCCTCCAGATAGAGTTTCGAATCCAGCGGATTCCACCAGTTGCCCGCCGTGACCTCGACATTGAAATTCGTCCGCGAGAGGTCGTTGAAATCGTCGCCGATCCGTATCTTTCCCTGCAAATCGCCGATCACGCGGCGATTTCCGTTGTCGAAAGTCGGAAAGTCCGGATCGGGGAAAAGGCCGTAACGGTCGATGATCCGGTTCCGGTAGCTCACCTCGCCCTCCAGCACATGACGCCCGATGTATTTCCCGGCGGCGACACCCACCCGATTGTCCATCCACAGGGCGCTATGGTCCCCGTCGGGCGTATAGGGAATCCGTCCGTACCGTCCGTCGTGGTTGATATAGCCCAACGCATAGCCGATGTCGGGATTCTGCGTCGAAACATACAGATCGAGCGCCGAATTGAGCGGATAACCCGCTCCGGCCTTCAGGTAAAAAGGCAGCGGACGGTCGAACTCCCAATAGGTGATCGTCGCAGGACGGATCGGGCGCGTGGCGAGCTGCGTTTCGAGCGTGAGCGGCGTGATCGAATAGTCGATTTCCGGCTGTATGGCCGCCGTATCGACCATATTGGGGCGCACGGCAAGTTTCGTCGCATGCTCCACGCTCGGCACATAGGCTTTGGATACTTCGACACGCTTCTCGACCTGGGCGTTGAGCACCCCGGGCACCGCAAGCAGTCCGGCGATAAACATCAGGGACAGAATAGCTGATCGCTTCATATCGTTAATTGAGTTTCTTGATTTTCTCTTTCGCTTCCGCAACGATTCCGTCATCGGCAGGAGTGTAGCCGTCCACGATACTCTGGTAGGTCGCCCGGGCCTGGAACATGTCGCCCTTCTGCACATAAATATCGCCCAGCACAAGGAAGGACTTGGCCAGCCAGAAGGCATGAGGCGTTCCCTTGTCCGAGAAATCGAGCACCAGTTTTTCGGCACGAGCCGTATCGCCGGCCCGGAACGCGGACTCGATCACCCGGTAGGCCGACTCGGCTCCCTCGGGTGTTTTCACATTGGCGCTCAAAACCTTGTAGATCTTTTGCGCGGCAGCGGCATCTCCCCGGCGATCCAGAATCCCGGCCTTCGCAAACTGGGACGCTCGCCATGCCTCGTCTCCCGCAGCGGTGTAGGATGCCACATCGTCGGCCATGGACAGAATCCGCTCCTCGTCCCCCGCCGCGATCGTCGCACGGACGTAGCCGTTCATGGCCTCGGCTTTTCCGGCAGCGGTGCTTTCGGCATCGGCCAATTTGCGGTAAGCCGCCGCGGCTTCCGTAAAGCGTTCATCGGCAAAAGTCATTCCAGCCAGCATCTTCAAAGCCCGATGCGTGTACTGATTCTGTCCCGCATCGGCCAGAGCCGCGAGCGTTTCGATCGCACGGGATCGTTCGCCCGTCTTCAGGTAGCAATCGCTCAAGCAATAGAGCGCATCGGCCGTATAATATCCCTTGGGATAATTTTCGAGATAACTGCGCAGCGACTTGGCCGCCGACGCAGGCTCGCCCGAAAGATAGATCCGGCGGGCGGCAGCGAACGAAAGCGAATCACGCGACATGGCCGTAAGGTCCCCTTCGACACCGCTCTTCCGGGCATAATCGAAATAACCGCCGGCATCTCCTTCGGAGACGTAAATATCCCGAATCCCCTGCAAGGCATCCTTGGCATCGGAGGATTGGGGAGCGGTCTTCACCACCATATCATAGTAGGAAAGCGACTTTTTCTTGTCGCCCAGGTTCAGGTAAGCCAGTCCCAACTCGGACAACGCGGCGCTCCGGTAGGGCGAATAAACATAGGTTTCGACGAAAGGTTCGAGCACTGCGGCCCCCTCGCGGTAGCGCTCCTGCGCTACGAAAGTCCGGCCCAGTTCGTAAGTCGCATCGTCGAGGTAATCTCCCCTGCCGTCGCGGATAATCTGCTGCAACGCCTTGATTTTTTCAGATGTACGTCCCAGAATACCGAGCGTAACGGCCCGCTGGTAGCGAGCGTAATCCGCTCCGTCGTCGGACGCGGCCGCAGCCTGTCCGTAATACTTCAACGCCTCGTCGAACTGGCGATCCGAATAGTAGGTGTCGCCCAGACGATTGCGGGCATCCGTGCGATAACCGTCCTGAGTGGGATACAATTCGATGAAGCGAACGAACGACTCCCGCGCCCGGGGCATATTCTCCTTCGAGAAGTGGCAATACCCCGTATTGTAGAAAGCCATCGCATATTCGGGCTCGGTTTTCGGCGCCCGCTTCAGGTAGGACTCGTAATCGCGCAGAGCAACGTCGTAATTTCCCCTGCCGTAAGCGATTTCACCCTGCCAAAAGGTTGCCAGCGCATTGTATTTGGGACTGATTCCGATACGGGCGGACTCCGCCAGATAACGCCCGGCCCCCTGCGTATCGCCCTTTTCCAGTGCGCTCAAGCCGCGGAAATAGGCGATCTTCTGCTTGGCGGCCAGCAGGTCGCCATCGGGATCGGGATAGGAAGCGATGATCTCGTATGCTTCGTCGTAATTGTGCGAATTGTAATAGGCCGCCGCCAACAGCTCTTTGGCCGTGCGTACACGGGGCGACGACGGATACTGGGCGACATAGCGGTTGAGTACCTGAATCGCTTCGTTGAAACGTCCGCCCCCCAGTTCATATTGCAATTTTCCATAATTGAACAGCGCGTCCTCGGCAATCGCGGAATCGAATTCGGCATTCGAAGCCATGGCGAACGACTGCATCGCCTGCTGCTTGTCCCCGCCGCGCAAGTAACAGTCGGCCAGGTGGTAGGAGGCGTTCTGCGTCAGAGCGTCGTCGGCTCCGCACGCCTTGCGCAGATACTCTGCGGCATCGTCGTAGCGGGCCGTACGGTAGAGGGAGAATCCGTAGAGATAATTTTCATCCCGGCCCATTTCTCCGCCGGCCTGCACGAAAGCGTCGAGGTAATCCAGCGGTTTGGAATATTCGCCCAGGCGGAACCACGCTTCGGCCATGACCCGCGAGAGTTCGGCCCGCTGGCGGGGCGATGCCCGGCGGATCAACTCTTCGCCGTTCTCGACCACGTAGCGGTAATTCCCCTGCTTGAACTCGATTTGCAGCAGGTAATAGGGCGCTACCTCCCCGTAAGCCTCGCTTTTAAGCAATCGTTCGAACCCGCTTCTGGCCCAGTCGTACTGTTCCCGCGCATAGGCGATGTAGGACTTATAATAGAGAGCGTGATCGTAAAATTCGCTTTGGGGATTGATCCGGTCGAAATAGGTCATCGCCCGATCGTAGTCATCCCGGCCGAATTCGATATATCCCATGCGCAGGTCGTACTGCTCGCGCCGGGTTCTGTCCAAAGCCCGGTAGTTCACCCGTCCGAAACATGCGAGCGCCTTATCATACTCCGACCGGCTGCAATAAAGCAACCCCTGGGCGAACCGCAGGTCGTTGTTGTAAACCGACTCGGGATAACGCTTGGAAAAGTCGGCGAGCATCGCCTCGGCATCCCGGCTGCCGAGCTTCAAGGCACAAACCGCCAACTGATAATCGATCTGCTGGAGCGTAAGCCGGTCGTCCCGGTCCGCTCCCTCGCGGGCCTTCAGCAACTCATAACGGGCATCCGTCCAGCGCCCGTGATCGAAAAGCGAACGCCCCCGCTCCAGATGCGCCCGGGTTTCCGGTGCCGCAGCATGGCTCCCGACACAAGTGAACAGGCAAATGCCTATCGACAATAAATACAGGATGTTTCTCTTCATAACGCACACACAATAATTCGAACGCAGATAGCGAACACCCGGTGGTAAGTCCGACCTGTTCAGCGCTGCCCGAGGCGCTTCCTGTCCGAATCGAAATATTTTTTCGGTAAAGATAGTGAAAGCCGAGAGAAAAATGGAAACTTGTTCCCAATTTTCCGAGGCGCATCCTATCTAAGACTATGTCAAAGATCGTGAAAGGTGAGGGCAATCGTGCGGGCTTGCACGCAAAGATTGCCGAACCGCCTCCGATCTTCTGCAAAGATAGTGAAAAGCGAGGGTAACCAAGAGAACTTGCTCTCGAAAATTGCCGAACCGAATCCTATCTTCTACAAAGATAGCGAAAGCCGGGCCCAGCGCCAAATTTATTTAGCCCCAGTCCCGTGCATTCGTTCAAATCGGAGTCATTTCCCGTAAAGATAACGATTTCCCGGGGCAGACGCACCATTTGGGAACGATTGTTGCCCGACAGAAAAGAAAAAAGAATCTTTTCGACGAACGAAGGCAAAAACCGCCTGCGTATTCTGCCGGATAAAAACAAAAAAAGAAAATTCAACCTAAAAATTTATCGTTATGATCCAACAGGTAACTATACAGATGACTTCGGCACGGACCTATGTCCTCGAAGGAAACAAGAAATGCGACCAACTAAATCCCAAAGAGCTGATGTTGCTGGCCGGCGTAACTTGCGCAGGCATGACCGCGATGGCGATCATGGAAAAGGAGCGCGTATCTCCGACCCGCTTCGAACTCAGCATATCGGGTGAACTCGACACGGAAACCGTACAATCGAGCAGCGTCTTCAAGTCTTTCCGCATCGTCTATAACGTACAATGCGAATGCGAAAACGACCAGATGAAAGTAAGCCGGGCCATCAACCTGGCCCACGACAAACATTGCGGCGGCGTGCAGATGCTGCGCAAGATCGCTCCGGTAGCCGACGAAATCGCGATCGTCAATACGAAATAGGCCGAAGCACTACAAATTACGAAAAAGCGACGAAAGGGCTGTGTCGAAATGAAAGTTTCAGGCACAGCCCTTAAGGATTGTCAGAATGGATGCAAGGCAAGGCATTGAGGGTAAGGGCGACAGGAATTTACTGCCGTAAATGACTTCGCCCGCATCCCGATAATGACGCAGCAGTGCGCCTTTATGACACACCGCCTTTTATCGGAAGGAATCGCCCTTCCGCATATTCTCTACTTCCGATAATACCCGGAACGTCTGTCCCGGTACTCGGCAGGTCGGGAACCCGAACTCACCCCTCGCCTCCGCAGCCCGGAGCAACCCCGGCTTCCGCGCATAGCACCGGAAATACTGACGCCCGATTCAGTCTATGTCCCGACAGTTCCGCTTGTCGGCGATTACCCCGTCGTCGAGCACGACAATACCCGTATGAGCCCGCAACATGGTCTTGAGCGTCGATCCATCGATGTTGTAGCAAGGAACCGGCGTGCTTTTCCCGAACGAATGGATGGCGTTTCCCTGCAAGGGTTCGGGCGTGATGCAGACGACATGCGCCCCTTCCTGCAACGCACGCTCCACGAGCCGCTCCAAACGATCCTCGCACCTGCGGCCGATGCAGTCGAAACGCGTCACACAGATCAAATAGAGCCGTCCCGGAGTAGCGAGCACCCGGTCGGTCACATCTTCCGCGCCATTGCGCAGAGCGAACTCCTCGATCATCGGATTCATCTCCGGTACCTCTCCCAGAATTTTCGTATCGACCCACTCCCAGACCGTATCGTCCTGCCACTCCGTATCATCGAGCGCAAACTCCCGCTCCTCCCCCGTCATGCGATTGCGATAAACCAGCACGGTCTGCAACTCTCCCTCGGGACCGGCCGCAGAAGAGGCGTGCATCTCCTCGCGGATATTCACCCCGATCTTATACGGCAGAAAATCGATCAACGGAAGATGACAATAGCAATAGAACCCCAGCCCCATCGTCAGAAGGAAGAAAAAAACCGTCAATGCGACCTCCGAACGGCGGAAGGCAAGAATCTTATCGTTCCGGTAATAAGCCCACACGACGGCCGCCATCGGCAGCAAGGCCAGGTTCTTGAAGAATGTTTCCCAGGGGGAGAGTTTGATCGCCTCACCGAAACAGCCGCAGTCCTCTACCGGGATGAACGTCGCACTCAAAAAGGTAAGGATCGTAAAGAAAAGCATCGACACCAGAGCGAAGATCGACACCAGCCGGATACGCACCTTGCAAAGCAGCATGCAACCCATCATCATCTCGGCGCCGCACAGCCAAATCGAAAAGACCATGCTGGCCGGAATCAGATAATCGAACCCGTAAATCGTGAGGTATTCGTTGATCTTGATCGACGTTCCCCAGGGATCGATCACCTTCGTAAAGCCCGACACGATGAACACGACGGCCAGCACCAGGCGGCAAACTCCGGTAATCAGGCTCCGGGCCCGTTGCGACAGCATAGGTTTCATCATTTTCGAACAGGTTATATACGATCTTTTCTTCATTTTCTCCGCAGGCATCCCGCACTCGTCCGGAGTCGTTCTCATCGTTAAAACTCAAAACTTCCCGCCTTTCGGTCTGCGTCCGAGCGTCCCGCAAAGCCGTTTCGGATTGCCGACTTTTTCCGGACTCCCTTTTCGCTCAACGCTCCGCATCCGTCGGGACACGGACAAAACGACTCATCCGCTTATCGAATATACCGAACCGCCCCTCCGGGCACTTCTCCGGCATCATTCGAAAAGGCGCTCATCTCATACACTAATTCCACGCTTCGTTTTCTCCACCCGGCACAATCCACACAAATTCGGCTCTGCCCCGCTTACCGAAAACGTTGAATTGACTTCTTCGTTTTCTTCGCTCGGCAGAGACCGCTTGCGGGCTCTGCCCTCGCTTACCGAAAACGTTCTATCTCGGTGCGGATGCGGGCGAAAATCGCATTGGGAGAGTCCATCCCGCCCTGCGCATCGCTGCAATCGATAATCCGCAGGCGGTCGTCCGCAGCAGCGGCTGCACGGTAAACCTCCCGCACACGACGCTGCAAGTCGAGCGATGCCTCATGGATGTCGCGTTCCCCTTTCAGGTATTCGCGGTCGTCGCCTTCGCGTACCTCGGAGAGCTTTTTCTCCGTAAAGGCGAAAGGCACATCCAGAAACAGCGACACGTCCGGACGGGGAATTCCGTAATAGCCGAACTCCAGGTCGAGGATCCACCGCCGCAGCTCCTCCTGCCGGTCCCCGGCAGGCAATTTGGCGCACTGGAACCCCACGTTCGAATAGACATACCGGTCGAGCACGACGGCGTGGCCCGCATCGAGCCAACAGCGCAACTGCGCGGCAGCATCGGCCCGGTCACCGGCGAAAAGCAGAGCGACCAGATAAGGATCGACCTTGTCCACAGCCCCGAGTTCACCCCGCAGGAAGCGGGCGATCAGCTCGCCGTACACCGGCGCGTCGAAACGCGGAAAATGGAGAAAATGGCTCTCCACCCCCTCTTGGGCAAACATGCGGCGCACAAGTTCCACCTGGGTCGATTTCCCGGCGCCGTCCAGTCCTTCCAATACTATCAGCATATCCTTGCTATTTAAGCATCTTCACGGCCCGCTCGACCCCGGCGACCAGGGCGTCGGCTTCCGCCAGCGTATTATACATCGCGAACGAAGCCCGGCACATACCCGTAACTCCGTAATGCGTCATCACCGGCTCGGCACAGTGCTGTCCCGTACGAACGGCGATGCCGAGCTTGTCGAGGATCATGCCCATATCATAGGGATGCACCCCCTCGACATTGAACGATACGATCGCACACTTGTCCGGCGTCGTACCGTAAATCCGCAGGCCGGGGATTCGCTCCAGCCCTTCGGTAGCACGCAGCAGCAGCGCCCGTTCATGCGCCTCGACCTCCGCCGCATCGAACTGCCGGACATAGCGCACCGCTTCGCCCAGCGCGATCGCCCCCACGAAATTGGCCGTACCCGCTTCGAATTTCAATGGAACAGGTGCAAAAGTCGTCTTTTCGAACGACACCCGATCGACCATGTCGCCGCCGGAGAGAAACGGAGGCATCCAGTCGAGCAAATCCCGCTTGCCGTACAGCACGCCGATACCCGTCGGGGCATAGAGTTTATGACCGGAGAAGGCGTAAAAATCGCAGTCCAGCGCTTTCACATCGACACCGCCGTGCACGACACCCTGACATCCGTCCACCACCACGACCGCACCGACCCGGTGAGCCTCGTCGATCACCGGACGCAGATCGGGCCGCGTGCCCAGCGTATTGGAAGCCTGCGTCACCGCCACCACGCGGGTACGGCCGTCGAGCAGCGCCGGCAGGCGCTCGGTCATCAGGCGCCCCTCCTCGTCGAAAGGCAGCACGCGGATTTCGGCACCCTTGCGCTCGGCGACAAGCTGCCAGGGAACGATATTGGAATGGTGCTCCATCTCGCTGACCACGATATTGTCGCCCGCCCGGAGAAAACGTTCGCACCATGCATACGCCACCGTATTGAGCGACGCAGTAGCTCCGGCCGTGAAAACGACCTCCTCCCGGGCTTCCGCACCGATGTACTCGGCGATACGAGCCCGGGCAGCCTCGTACATCTCGGTAGCCTCCTCCGAAAGAAAATGAACCCCCCGGTGGATATTGGCATTCGACTCCCGGTGCAGGCGATCGACCGTTTCGATCACGCACTCGGGTTTCTGCGCCGTAGCACCGCTGTCCAGATAAACCAACGGCTTGTCATACACGCGCACCCCGAGAATCGGGAAGTCCCGCCGGACTTTTTCCACATCGAACATAACGCTATATTTTATCCAAATGCCGGACAACGGCATCGGTCAATATCTCTTTCACGGCTTCGATCCGGCAGCGCCCGACCACGTCCGCCGCGAAACCTTCGATCTGCAGGCGCCGTGCCTGTTCCTCTTTCAGACCGCGCTGACGCATGTAGAGAATCGCTTCGTCCTCCATCTGTCCCACCGTCGCTCCGTGACTGCAACGCACGTCGTCGGCGTAAATTTCCAGTTGTGGACGCGCATCAATGCGCGAAGTACGGCTCAACAGAATATTACGGCACTGCTGCTGGGCATCGGTATGCTGGGCATCCGGCGCCACATAAACCAATCCGCAGAATTCACCACGGCCGGTCCCCGAAGCGACGCCCTTGATGAGCGACCGGCTCGTACAGTCCGGGACCAGATGGTTGGTACGCAGATCGACCACGCAGTGATCCTGCTCCAACGCGAGAAACAGCACGTCCAGCTCATTGGAAGCCTCCCGTCCGTTCAGATCGAACCGGTAACGCACATTCGCACTGGTGAACTGGCACGCCGTCATGCGAAACTTGCTCCCGGCAGCCTGCTCGACCTGAAAATCGACGAATGCCTCGGCCGAGAAAAGCTGGACAAGCTCCGCATCCGCCCCTTCGAGCAGCTTGATACGAATCTCCGCCTGACAGGGCTTCGTATGCAGCACGACCAGCCGGAGTGCGGCTCCGCCCGCGACCTCGACGGTCAGTTTATCGGTATCCCGCACCACCAACGGACGCGACAGGTCGCAATCCTTTCCGAGGTGCAGTTCGCGGCTCTTGACCGGCTCGAAAGCCGGGCCGCTGAAAATATCGGTCCACTCCATGGCTACTCCTTATAATCGTTGATAAGCCAGTCGTACCCCTCTTTCTCCAATTTGAGCGCCAGCGAACGGTCGCCCGAATAGATGATGTGCCCCTTGTAGAGCACATGCACGAAGTCGGGCACGATATAATCCAGCAAGCGCTGGTAGTGGGTGATGACGATCGTCGCATTGTCCGACCGGTGCAATTTGGTGACGCCCATACCGACGATGCGCAGCGCATCGATGTCCAAACCGCTGTCCGTTTCATCGAGAATCGCCAACTTCGGTTCGAGCATCGCCATCTGGAAGATCTCGTTCTTCTTCTTCTCACCGCCCGAGAACCCTTCGTTCACCGAACGGGAAATCAATTTGGAGTCCAGTTCCACGATGGCGCTCTTCTCCCGCACCAACTTCAGAAACTCGGCCGGCGCAAGCGGTTTCTCACCCCGGAACTTGCGCTGTTCGTTCACGGCCATCTTCATAAAGTTGGCCATCGACACGCCCGGAATCTCCACCGGGTACTGAAATCCGAGAAACAGCCCCATGCAGGCACGCTCCTCGATGGGCAGCGACAGCAGGTCCTGCCCCAGGAAGGTCGCCTCGCCGCCCGTGACCGTGAATTTCTCGTTCCCGGCCAGCACCGAAGCCAGCGTGCTCTTGCCCGAGCCGTTCGGTCCCATGATGGCATGTACCTCGCCGGCCTTCACCTCGAGGTCGATGCCCTTCAATATCTCTTTTCCGGCGACTTGCGCCCGTAAATTCTTGACTGAAAGCATATTATTTTACTTTTTTTTACATTCATAAACACACCGCCGACTCCGTTTCTACCCGGAAACCGGCGGAAATTCCTCCGACAAACTACCCTACCGAACCTTCCAAACTGATGGCCAGCAACTTCTGGGCTTCGACGGCGAACTCCATCGGCAGTTTGTTGAGCACCTCCCTGGCGTAACCATTGACGATCAGCCCTACGGCATCCTCGGTCGTAAGCCCCCGCTGGTTGCAGTAGAAAAGCTGCTCCTCGGAAATTTTCGAGGTCGTCGCCTCATGCTCGACCACCGCCGTCGGATTGCCGCTTTCGATCACCGGAAAAGTATGTGCCCCGCACTTGTCGCCGATCAGCAGCGAATCGCATTGCGAATAGTTGCGGGCGTTCTCCGCCGCTTTCGCCACGCGCACCAGCCCCCGGTAGGAGTTCTCGCTGCGACCGGCCGAAATACCCTTCGATACGATGCGGCTGCGGGTGTTACGCCCCACGTGGATCATCTTGGTACCGGTATCGGCCTGCTGGAAATGGTTGGTCATCGCCACCGAATAGAACTCGCCGACCGAATTGTCGCCCGCCAGAATACAGCTCGGGTATTTCCACGTAATAGCCGAACCGGTTTCGACCTGCGTCCACGACAGCCGGGCGTTTTCGCGGCAAATTCCGCGTTTGGTCACGAAATTATAGACGCCTCCCTTGCCCTCCTTGTCGCCCGGATACCAGTTCTGGACGGTGGAATACTTCACCTCGGCATCCTTCTCGACGACGATTTCGACCACGGCGGCATGCAACTGGTTCTCGTCCCGGCGGGGCGCCGTACACCCCTCCAGATAGCTGACATAAGCTCCTTCGTCGGCCACGATCAGCGTCCGCTCGAACTGCCCCGTACCCGCCGCATTGATGCGGAAATAGGTCGAAAGCTCCATCGGGCAACGCACGCCTTTGGGAATGTAACAAAACGAACCGTCGGAAAAGACCGCCGCGTTGAGCGCCGCATAAAAATTATCGGTATAGGGGACCACGCTTCCCAGATATTTCTGAATCAACTCGGGATAGTCCCGAATCGCCTCGGACATCGAACAGAAGATGATTCCCTTTTCGGCCAGCGTCTCCTTGAAGGTCGTTTTGACCGATACGGAGTCCATCACGGCATCGACGGCGACACCCGCCAGCGCCATCTGTTCCTCGAGTGGAATACCCAGCTTGTCGAACGTGCGTTTGAGTTCGGGATCGACTTCGTCCATCGACGCGAGTTTCTTGGAGGGCTTCGGCGCCGCATAATAGATGACGTCCTGGAAGTCGATCGGAGGGATCGTCAGATGCGCCCACGTGGGAGGCACCATATTCAGCCAGTGACGGTAAGCCTTCAGGCGGCGCTCGGTCATCCACTCCGGCTCGCCCTTCTTGGTCGAGATCAGGCGCACCACCTCCTCATTGAGGCCGCGCGGAATGGTTTCGGTTTCGATATCCGAAGTGAAACCGTACTTGTACTCCTGCTTCTCGATATCTTCTATAAGTTCTTTATCTTTCTCTGCCATTGTATGCGAAATAATTATGCAAAATTACAAAAAAAATGCAAATCCTTCCCGCCCGGCCGTTTTTTTAGCCCCGCAGAAAGCCCCCGCGCATCAAAAGCGGTTAAAATATATATATTTGTGCCGATTTAACAAGCAAACTCCATGCAATCCGGCATCAAACTCATCTCGAGAATCTACCTCAAACTCGTTCTGCTGCAAGTAGCCGTCGGCACGCTGCTGCGTATCGTTCTGCTGTTCAACGAACAGACCTCCGACATCTCGTTCACTTTCGGCCAATGGCTGAAAATCTTCCTGTTGGGCGCCGTAAACGACTGGTGCGCCCTTACGATCGGATTCGCCGTGCTGTGGCTTTTCGCCCTGAGCATCGCCCCGGGCAAATACGCCCGGCCGCTGGGCTACATCCTCTTCGGCATCCTTTCGGTCGCATGGATTTACGTCACGTTCTTCAATACGATCTTCGACGAATACGGCAGCGTGGTACCCCTGATCGCCTCGATCCTCTTCGGCTTCTGGGCCGTGAGTTTCGGACTCAGACTGTTCCTTCCCCAAATACGTCCGGGATGGAGCCGCACCTGGCTCGCCGTCTTGACGGGACTTTACACGGGCGGCATTATCCTGAACGCCGTTTCCGAATGGTTTTTCTGGAGCGAATTCGGCGTACGGTACAACTTCATCGCCGTCGATTACCTGGTCTATACCAACGAAGTGGTCGGCAACATCATGGAGTCCTATCCGGTCGTTCCGCTCTTCGCCGGCGTGCTGCTGCTGACCGTAGGATGCACCTGGCTGCTGTTCAGACGGGAGATCCGCCGTGCCGGAGAGTTCGGCACCTGGCAATGGAAAGCGGCCGTATCGCCCGCCTACCTGCTGCTCACCCTGGGCTGCTGCCTGCTCCTGCAGTTCAACACCCGATTCCAGCAAAGCGCCAACACCTATGCCAACGAGCTGCAAGCCACCGGAGCCTACAAGTTCTACGACGCATTTATGAAGAACGAACTCAGCTATCCGCAGTTCTACCTGACCCTACCGCAGAAAGAGGCCGAAGCCAACGTACACGCGATCTACGGGAGTACCGGCGACAACCTGCGCCACATTCCCGGCAACCCGGATACGCTGCGCCGCAACATCGTGCTGATCACCATCGAGAGCATGAGCGCCTCGTTCATGCAGCATTTCGGCTATCCGGACGCGATCACGCCCCACCTGGACTCTCTCTACAAAATGGGGATCGCTTTCGAACAGTGTTTCGCCACAGGCAACCGCACGGTGCGGGGACTCGAAGCCGTTACCCTCTCGCTGCCGCCCTGCCCCGGACAGAGCATCATCAAACGTCCCCGCAACGACAACATGCACTCCACGGCGGCCGTACTCCGGGAGAAGGGTTACGATGCCTACTACTTCTACGGAGGCAACAGCTACTTCGACAACATGGAAACCTTCTTCGGCGGCAACGGCTACCGAATCATCGACCAAAAAAGCTACAAACCCGAAGAGATCACCTTCGCCAACATCTGGGGCGTTTGCGACGAAGACGCCTACGACAAAGTGATCCGCTCGCTCGGCGAGCGGGCCGATACGACCGCAGCGCCCTTCTTCGCCCACGTCATGACGGTCAGCAACCACCGGCCCTACACCTACCCGGCAGGCCGGATTCCGATTCCGAACGATGCGAAACTGCGCTCCGGAGGCGTCATGTACACCGACTACGCATTGGGACGCTTCTTCGAAGAGGCCAGCCGCCAACCCTGGTTCGCCAACACGGTTTTCGTCATTACGGCCGACCATTGCGCCTCGAGTGCCGGCAAAACCGAAATCCCGCTGGAGAAATACCACATTCCCGCCCTGATCTTCGCTCCGGGACTCATCACACCTCAACAAGTAGATAAGGTGATCTCTCAAATAGACCTGATGCCTACGCTCTTCTCGCTGCTGGGGATGGATTACGACTCCCATTTCTTCGGTCAGGACGCATTGTCCGACGATTTCCGGGAACGGGCCTTCGTCGCCACCTATCAGGACCTGGGTTATCTCGAAGGCGACGTATTCACCGTACTTTCACCCGTCAACCGGGCGGAACAGTACCGGATTTCACCCACGGAGGAAGACCGCTACAACCTCGTGCTGGAGGAGGGCATCCCCTCGCAGGAGCTGCTCGACCGGGCGATCAGCCTTTATCAGACTTCGTCGGCGTGGAATACCCGGCCGTAGATAGTCGAAAGCGGGAACCTGCATGATTTTTGGGTTGTTTTATTTTGGAAGTCCGCAAAATTGTCCTATATTTGCACCACTCTTTGAGAAAAAAGAGGGTTTGGAGAGTTGGGTGAGTGGCTGAAACCACCAGTTTGCTAAACGGCGCAAAAACGGAAACGGCAAAATTTACATAAATAATTCATTTGCACTGAATTTTAACTAATTAGCGGTGTCTGACTTACGTTCAGACACCGTTTTTTTATTGCATTTTCAGCATTTGAAAGGTACATTTGAAGTAAAAAGTTTTCTAATAGTTTTCCAAAATTTTTAGCCGTATGCCGACTTTTAAGACCGTTATCCATCCCCGCTACAAAAAAGCGGACGGAGTTTTCAGAGTAAAGATTCGGATCACCCACAACAAACAATCCCGGTATATTCCGACCTGCTATTACGCGAGCTCTTCCGAGGTAAACGAAAAATTCGATTTCAAGCGCGGCACCTCCTATGTCCGAGATACGATGCCTATTATCGACGAATACCGGAAAATCTGCAATAAGTGCGCAGACAAAATCGAGACGATGAATGTAGATCAGATCGTAGAACTTATCAAGAATTATAAAGAGGATGAAAATTTCAAATTGGATTTTATCGCTTTTGGGAGGCGGCATATTCAACAATTACGAGATAACGACCATAAAGGCAATGCGGACATGTATCAATGTGCACTTAACGCATTTGTGCAATTTCTTCGGCGGAATAAAATTGATATTAACGAAATAACATCCAGAGTCGTAAAACAGTTTATCACTTTCCTCGAAAACGAAAAGCCCCGCGCAGGCCATAAAAAAGGCCGACGCAGTCCGTCGTTGTATTGTGCCACATTGAAAGCATTGCACAATGTAGCCAAAGCCGAGTATAACGATGAAGACATCGGTGTTATCCGCATTCCTCTCTCCCCATTCTCTCGAACCAAAGTTCCCCCGATTCCTCGGACTGAAAAAAAGCCGATGACATTAGAGCAATTACGAGCCGTTTTCAATGTTCCAGACGACGATACATTCCAGCGCCGAGGCGATTATAACATTAGAAATTTAGGTAGAGACATCGGCTTGCTATCATTCTTCTTGATCGGAATAAACACGGTTGATTTATATAACTGTACCGGCATCCAAAATGGACGCTTAATTTATAACCGTACCAAAACAAAAAATCGGCGACAGGATAAAGCGAAAATCGACATTCGAATCGAGCCGGAGGCATTGGCGTTAATTGAAAAATACCGCGATCCTACGGGAGTACGCCTGTTTGAATTTCATCGTAAATATGCAAACAGCGATATATTCAACGCACAGGTGAACAAAGGACTGAAACGGGTAGGAAAAGTAATCAATTTTCCGGATTTGGAAACCTATACTTTCCGGCGTACATGGGCATCTATTGCATGGAATCATTGCGGCATCCGCGATGATATTGTCAATTTCGCCCTCGGACATTCTCCACGAGAAGAAAAGAAATTGGCACACATTTATATCACCGAAGATTGGAACATCGTCGATAAAGCCAATCGTGCGGTTATTGATTTTGTAAAAAGCAATCAAACCGAAGTTTCGCTGACTAATTCAAAATATATTTCAAATGAAACAGCACCGGAAAAGTCCGTACAAGCCCCTGTCGCATCGTAAAAATATATAATTATTGATTTCTGCGCCCTCCGGCAAATATGCGGGAGGGCGCATTTTATTTATTTGTCAGTCTATCAGATACGTCCAAGTTGTAAAAATCCCTTTCCTATTCACGGCTCATTTTGTAACTTGTATTCACCGTAAACGTGTGATTTTTACATATTTCACTCACTTGAAAAGAGATATAACAAATGGACTACAACGGTAAGACACATTCGATTAAAACGGAACAATTACCCCGAACATGGAGTGAAATTTTGAGTAGTTTCAGCGTTCGGGAAATTCGGAAATTTCCGCTGGAAGGCCAGGCTTTGACCAATGCCCGCCACGCTATTCCACGCATGGAACGACGGGGCCTGACATTCCGCACCCGTTCCAAAGACAAGCATTTTTACATTCTCTGTACCTCGGCACCCAACGGATCAAAACTCTCCCGAACCGAGATCCGACGATTATTCGATAGCATCGGCATCCAAAAATAGTTGAGGAATACTTATGACGTTATGGACGATTTACACGAACAAAAGACCCTAATCATGGAAAGTGCCGCACTCGGAGCCTCGATAGCCTTAAATCGACTGGGATTGATTAAGGATGAAATTTCCCAACGCGAAGCGTATCGGATTTACGGTGAAAGTTGCGTGCGTACATGGCTCAATCGCGGCTGGGTGCATCGGGTCAAGCCGGGAACGGGAAATTCCAAAGTAACCTATTCTCGTATCGAGCTGGACACGGTAAAACGCCTTGTTGAATTGGGAAAGTTACGCTAACTGAAATCCGATGGCCGGGCGAAATGTAAAAAGAGGACTTATGTATTTCCGGTTGGACTGCGACCTATTCCAAGACCGGAAATTAAAACGGCTGATGCGTCGTTGGCAAAACGACGGACTGGCCGTTTACCTCGCCTTGCTTTGTGAAATTTATCGGGATAAAGAGTATTATATCGTTGCCGACAAAGACCTGATCGCTGACATTGCTGACACCTGCCTATTGGACGATGACCGTACCTCCAACATTTTCCGCGATTGTATCGAACTGGGATTGTTCGACCGTCAGCTCTACGAACACCGTGAATTACTGACCTCACGGGGAATTCAAGCCCGTTATCTCGATATTATGGCGGTTCTGCGGCGTAAAGCCGGAATAGATGCTGAATACTCGCTTATTTCTTCGGAAGAAATAGGCGATAATTCGGCAACAATAGACGATGATTCCGAAAGAATCGCCGATTCCTCCGTGAAAATCCGAAAAAATACGCAGAAATGCCGGTTTATGCAGAATGATTCGGAAGATATACCGCAATCTGCCGAAGAAACGGCTATTCCTTCCGATAAGAAAGAAAAGAAGAATAAAGAGAATAATGGCAAAACAGATACACATACACACGGTATTGAAGAAAGGGAAGGGGGTGCGGGGGAAACCATGCCGGAAAACGACCGGCTCGCTCTTGCCTCATTCGGCCACCGATGGAATGAATTGGCCCGACATGAAAAAATGTTTTTATGGACACGATGCAATTATCCCATCATGTTCGAGTTCGAACGTCCTCTGACATTAGCGAATTGCCGGAGCATTACGGAGAGAATATCGGATTGGCACGACATAGAACGGCTTATGGAGAGCATCGCCAACCGTCGGGATGTACTGGCCACCCACACCAGCGCGATCGCCACCTTCAATTCTTTTGCCCGAATGGATGTCGTTTTAAGACACAAACAGCACATAAAATAAGGCAATAGTGCCGTAATCAATTTATTTACAAACCTATGACGAAAAAAGAATTAGTAGATCAGATCGCGGAGAAGCGAGGCATGAGCGCACAGGAAGTTCTGTCTGTCGTGGAAGATTTGATGAAACTCGTTAAGAGAAACGTCGCTGCCGGCGATAGCGTTTATTTACGAGGGTTCGGAGTTTTCCAGAGCCGGCTACGCCGGGCGAAAGTCGGACGGAACATTACCAAAGGCGAACAGTTGTCGATTCCGGCTAAACGAGTACCGCAGTTCCGGCCTTATCCTCATTTCAAAAAACTTGTAGAAAAGAACGGCTGATGCCGTGGCCCTGCTATGCGCGGCAGGGTGTTTTAACCCCACGAGCACATGGGAGCACTCGAACATAAAATCGCTTACTCGATAGCACTCCTACGACGTGCAGAAACGTTGGCCCTGCGTATGTCGCCGGATGGGTATCACTTGGCTTTTTCGGGAGGGAAAGACAGCGTGGCATTATATCATCTCGCAAAGATGGCCGGAGTGAAATTCAAGGCCCACATGCAAATTACGAACATCGACCCGCCGGAACTGATGCGTTTCGTCCGCTCACAATATCCCGATGTCGTATTACATCGTCCCGAAATCAACATTTACAAGTTGATCGAGAAGAAAAAAATGCTGCCGATACGCACCAAGCGCTATTGTTGCGCCTATTTGAAAGAACAGGCCGGAGGCGGAACCGTAACTCTGCTGGGTATCCGAGCCGCTGAAAGTCCACGCCGAGCAGCGCGGAACGAGGTGCAAATCGGCAATCATCGCTTTTCCGGCAGCTTCGACCAATTCAACCGCAATAAAGAGCGGGATTTCGCGTGTGTGGGAGGCAAAGATAAAATCATGCTCTCGCCAATTTACCGCTGGCAGGATTCCGATGTATGGAATTTCATTCGGGGTAATAACTTACCCTATTGCCGGTTATACGACGAGGGATACCAACGTATCGGCTGTATCTTCTGTCCGATGTCGTCGGTTAAAAACAAAGCAAGAGACCGCCGCCGTTATCCCGGCGTAGAACGGGCCATAAAACGCAGTATTCAATATCTGATCGACACGAACGGCTACATGGAACGTTTCCACGCCACGACCGACGAGATTTTCGATTGGTGGGTATCGAATCTTCCGGCCGACCAATATTTCTCCACGCTGAGGTTGCAACAAAAAATAGATTTCGACATTTTGTAAGATTCTACGACATTATTATCAAACGCATCCATATCAATAGTTTGAAGCCAAAGAAACGCGCCTTGAAAAAGGGACAGAGCGTATGTTCTCCTATACATAAATAGTTCTGCGAAGATAAAAAACAAGTCTTGAAAATTTGCATTATGCCGCAAAATCATTATGTTTGCATTGCATAATAAATAAGGCGTATGAAATTTGTTGATAGAATAGATGAAGCTGCACGACTGAAAGATGCTCTTGCGAGAGAGGAGTCCTCGTTAGTCGTAGTGTACGGTCGCAGACGATTGGGTAAATCAACGCTTATCAAAAGGGTGTTGTCGGACAATGATATTTACTTCCTTGCAGACCGTTCAGAAGGACAGCATCAGAGGACATTGCTCGCCAAAGTGATAGCACAAGTATTCCCGGATTTCGACAAACTGACATATCCGGATTGGGAATCCATGTTTCGTGCGGTCAATTATCGGACAAACAAACGTTTCTCTCTATGCTTGGATGAGTTTCCGTATCTTGTGGAACAATCTCCGGAACTGCCGTCTGTATTGCAGAAACTTGTTGATGAGAAGCAGTTGAAGTATAACCTGGTGCTTTGCGGTTCATCACAAAATATGATGTATGGACTGTTCCTTGATTCTACTGCGCCTCTCTATGGTCGTGCTGATGAGATAATGAGACTTGCGCCAATACGTTTACCGTATATTCAGGAGGCTTTGAGTCTTGATGCGATGAATGCCATTGAAGAGTATGCAGTATGGGGCGGTGTACCGCGTTATTGGGAACTGAGGGAAAACAGAAGTTCACTTGCTGATGCCTTATGGCACAATATCCTTTCTGTGAATGGAACACTTTACGAGGAGCCGGTAAAACTCTTTCAGGATGATGTGAAGGATATTGTCAAGACTTCGACGATAATGTCTTATATCGGTACCGGTGCAAACCGGCTTTCCGAGATTGCCGCACGATGCAACGAACCTGCAACCAATCTGTCGCGTCCATTGAAGAAACTCGTCGATCTCGGATTCTTGGAAAAAGATGTTCCGTTCGGGGTTGATGAAAAGAATGCAAAAAAGAGCCTCTATAAGATAGCCGATCCGTTTATGGCATTCTACTATCAGTTTGTTGTTCCTAATCGTTCGTTCATCGAACTTGATCGTCGTTTGCCAATAGAACAGGCTTTGAACGCCCATTTCTCAGAGTATGTGAGTATGCAATGGGAAAAACTGTGCCGGGATGCGGTTACAGGAAATATTGTCAATGGAGTGATTTATGGCAAGGCAAAACGCTGGTGGGGTTCTGTTCTCAATGAGGACAAGAAGCCGGAACAAGTCGAATTTGATGTGATGGCAGAATCGCTCGATAAAAAATATCTGTTGGTTGGCGAATGCAAATGGACAACCCAAGAGAATAGTAAACAACTGACAGCCGAACTTCTTCGCAAAGCTAATCTATTGCCATTTGCCAAGAACTACACCATCGTTCCGATGTCGTTTCTTAAAAATACTCCGAAGGAGGATAATGGTGATATAATGTTACCGGAAGATGTTGTTGAGTTAATGCAGTAAAAAAGGTTGCAACCATACAACCTTGTCGGCATTTTAGACTCTAAAAAATGCCGTCAGTAGCTTATTGCCGACATAATCGGCAATCTTATCCGTATAATGCTTTCGCAAATATCCCAAAGCCGGAATATTGCCATCCCAGAAATTATACTTTTTCAGCGCCGCGAATTTTTCGTCCATACTCTAAGATTTTACACAAAAAAACATTTTTTCAGACACAAACGAAAATTTTGACAAATAATTTCCGATCGGGCGCAGTGCGATTCGTCACGTTTTGTAACGGAATGTAACGCCCCTACCGCAACCGTTTCGTAAAGCGAGGATACCACTCGACATCCACACCGGTCATCGACAACCGCTCGTTGGCCGTCAGATGCAGTTTGAACCGCAGGAATTTGAACGACGTAGAAGTACGCCGAAAGCGTGCGTCCATATCGCCGACACGACACCAAACGTCGCGCAAGGTTATCCATGTACGGCAGTCGTTCGACCCTTCGGCGATCACATGCACGAAACAGTCCTGCGACATGATGCGCACTACGGCTGTTTCGAGGCGTTTGAAATCGGTCGTTCCGAATTTCAAGGGGCGCGTTACGATGCGGCAATCGACGGAACAGGACATCGTTTCGTCGCCAAGTAAGGCGATCGCGCCGCGCATAATGATCTGCCCGTTATTAAGTATCCGTCCGGTCATATCGCGCGACGACCAGAAGCCGGAGGCCAGCGAATAAACATAGGCATACGGATATTCGGGGTTATAGACGATCAAATCCCCGTATTTGAACTGAAAGCAGATCTGCGCCGTTTTCAAATATTCGGTCAGCTCTCCGGTGTATCGCTCGATCTGCCGGGAAATAAGCTGCGAGGAACGTCCTCGGAGGTTATGTACGCCCCGTGAGGTGATATAAAACACCGTTTCCAACGCCGTGCAGGTGTTCGGATTGATAATCTGGTCGTGATTGACAGGCAGAATATTGGAATAGAGCACCTCGCCTGTTCCGCTTTCCAGCGACCACACGCCCCGATCCGTAAAGACGTAGAGCGGGAAAGCGCCGAAACGGGTTGCGGAAAGCTCATCCACCACCGTCGCAATGGCGATGATCCGCTCCTCGCTTACTCCGAAACGGTACGAATTGGCAAAAGGCAGGGAAAACAGGTTGTTCGTCGCAGATACTTGTACGCGGTTCGTCTCGATATAAGTATCGTCGTCGTTCGTCTGTTCATACTCTACGGGGGATTCGGACATTTTAATACACGGGTATTTTGCATTGCCGGATGGAGTGCCGACGGCATAAGCATAATTATTACCCTCGCAGGCATCGAGCTTGACATTCAGCAGACATTTTCCGCCATAAGAGCCGGGGTCATCGACCATAACGGCAAACTGGACGGCCCGATAATCGGGGTATGATGCGACCCTGCGGATTTTCGTCGGCCGGAACGCTGGTACAGAACGACACACTTGCTTGCTGGTATTGTCTATATCCAACCGGCAAATCAACTTCGTCGTTATCCCCTCTTCCGTCTCACCCAAACAAAAGCGGGAATAACCGGCAAAAAGGCGGGTACGGATATTTCCCTTGTGCAACCGCCCGTTATATTCGTAGTAACACCCTGCAACCTGCGTGTGGAGCGATTGCGTAGGCTCGAAAACCGGCTGGCTCTCCGCATTTTTCAGAAGCGTATAGGTGAGTGCCTCTTTATGGCTGTTCTTGACAAAATCGCGCACTTCAATCTCTTTAATCCGATACAGAGGTTCCTGCAACAAGTCCACGTCCTTTGTAAACAGTTTTCTGAAATCCGCAGCCCACATGTAACTGTTGTCATCTCCGCTCCCCCGATCCGACAGGCTCCATTTGCCGTTCCATGTCTGTTCGAAATCGTACACAGGAATAATCCGAGTGGAATAGATAGCCACGCTCTCGATGATGCGCGTATCTATCCCTTCCGGAATATTGATAACGATTTGAGGCTGGATATAAAAATTATTGGTGCAGGTCGTGTGCTTGTATTTCGTCCCGATGAAAACCCCGTATCTGATACTTTCCGGGACTTTCGACGGCATTCCGTCCGCCACATAATCGACGTACTGACCGTCCTCGCTCTCTCCGCCGTCCGAGGCGAAGATCATCAGTTCCGAGTTCGCCACCGTAGCACCATCCATCATGCGATAGGCGACCATTACGGCTATGGCTCCGAGCCAGTATTCGCCATCCACGGCAGGAAGCAGCAATGTTTTGTTTTTCTTATCAGTGATGCGTGTAAAGAAATACCCGCCGTCCGGAGCGATATTATCCATGCGTGCCAAGTCGTCACCGGCGACGTAATCATACGTGACACTCCCGAAATCATGATGTATCGCTGCATAAAAATCGGTCTTGAAGCGCGATCTATTTTCTTTCGATTCGCTTATATCCGGCGGTTCCGGCATATCGAAAGCGACATATTCATTACCGTAAAGGACGTAATATAGCTCCCGACCGTCGGTAATAAACACCAAGACATTCCCGAACGAAAAAGTCTGCCGCAGCTCCGACACCCCGCGCATAATCACCTGTGTCGAGGACAGCCGCCCGCCCGACACGCACACCTCGTGAATCGTGCCGCTTTCGTCCGAGGCGATATAGAGGTCATCGGCCGTCGCGGGATGCTTATACAACAACGTAAAACCTCCGAAATCGGTTATTTCCGCCACCGGCCGGAAAGTCTCGACATTCCGCCATGCCCCCGCGTCATATCGCAGGTTGTGCAGGGTTTCGCAACAGCCGTCCTGCACCGTCAAATCATTTTCCGCACGGTTAATTCCCGCTATCGGAACCGTCTGCCTCTGTCGTTCCATGCTCTTGTATGTAATAGTTGTGATTGATTTCGTTGTGAATACGCTGGTTCAATACCATGAACAAGTCGTTCGGTTCGGACTGTCGCTTTTCGGCCCCGCTACTCATATCATACAACGTTTTGCAGGCTGCGATCAGATTTTTATCGGACATGGCCCTGCGCAGCTTCGCGTCCGACAGACGCGCCCATAATTCGGCAATAGCCGCATCCCGCGCCTTAATTACCCGTTCAAGATAGTCGCCTGTCAGCTCGCTGCGGACGATCGTTGTCTCGACCTCCTGCCTCAAATCCTCGACCGATGCCCGCAGCACTTGTTGCTGCTGCTCGCCCAACGCCTCCCACAAACGCTTTACACGCATGGGACTGATGCCGTATTCGGAGGCTACGGCCCGCAGACTTCCCGTCTGCGCGTATCTCACGCAGACTGCATTCTTTTCGTCGTCTTGAAGGGTCTTTCGAGACATTAAGTATCTGATTTATTGATATATTCCGATCAAAAATAAGGATATTTTCTCACCTGCGGCCGCTAATTTTACAAAGTGATAAAGATTAGACAATCATGTTTCCCGTTGCATTAGCCATAGGAGCCGGAATTTCGGCTCTCTCCTCCATCGCAGGCGGCGTTTCGGCCAATAAACGCCGCAAGAAGGCCGACCAAATACTCGAAGACCGTCGGCGACGGCTCGACGAATGGTATCAATCGGAAATGAACCAACCGTACCTCGACCGTGCCGATTCGCGGGCGATGCTCAAACGTATTCGGGACTATAACGAGGATGAACTCAAAGCGCTCAATACAAACGCCATCAAGAGCGGAGCGACGGATGAAGCGAAAGTCGCCGCTGCCGGCAAGCTCAACAAGAACTATTCGCAGGTCGTCGCCCAAATCGCCGGATTGGGCGAACAGCACAAAGACCAGATACAACAACAATATCAAGCCCGCCTCGACAACCTCGACAATGCCCGCTACGAAGCCGAATCGGGCAAAATCAGCGGTATGCAAAACATGGTCAGCGGCGTAGGCGATGCGTTCGGGCAACTCGCCATGCTCTATGGCTTAGGAGGGTTCGGCAAATCGGGACTTGCCGGAATCACGGGCAACAATTAGCGATATGGAACCGCAAGAGCAACCGACAAAAGCCATTTTCTCCTTTGCGGATGAACTGCAACGGCGGCAGCAGCGTGCCGAGGAACAGAAAGCCGTATGGGAGCAAAAACAGCAACGGGCCGCAGAACTATACCGCAGCGGCCAAAATCCGATTCTCGCCTACATCGAGACGATGAAGCCGGAAGCCGATCCCGCACGCATCAAACGCGCCGAAACAGCCGCAAAGATCGCGGCATGGAGCAATATGCTTACGGCCCTCGGTACGGGAATCGTCGGTATGGCAACGGAAGGTTATGTGCCGAAAACCGGTACCGATGCTCCGCTGCGAATGCTCGACCGGATCAATGAGTGGGAAAAATTATACGACAGCCAAAACCGCGAATACCGACAACTGAAACTCCGTGCCCTCATGGGACAACAGGAAGGCGAGCAGCAGGCCGCGAACATGGAAGCCTCGGCCGCCGGCCAAGCCTATAACCTCGCGCAGAAACAATACGACGCCTTGCTGGGATATATGTGGAAAGCCCAGCAAGAGAAACAAAAACGGGCCGAGGATCTCCGGGACAAGAAAGAAATCGAAAAAATACGGGGTGAAAATAACCTCAAAGTGGCCCGCACGCGAGCCGCAGCGTCGGCTTCAACCGCCAGCGCACGCGCAGCCGCAGCCGCCGACAAAGCCGTCGTCCAGTTTCTCGACCGCGACGAAAAGACCGTCGTAAGCCTCTCGCCGGCACAGGAAAGTCTGCTTTACGAGAAAGGCCGTGATATGGGCATCATTCCCGAAGATGGAAGCCCGACCAAGAAACCGGCCTACACAGGCGAAAAAGTCCCGCAGTTCTCGTATGGCAAGCTCAAACCGGCACAGAAAGCACAGCTTTTACGCACAGTTTATCTGAAACTCACGGGCGAACAGGAGCCCTCGAAACCACCCGCCGATATAGGGCTGCTGTTCCGGCAGCCGAAACGCTATATTACCGGGCCATACTCCCCCGAAACACTGAATCTGCTTGAAACAGGACAGGCCGAACAGATGCGCGAAGCCGGTTTCTCCGACCAACAGATCATGGATTACTATCTGAATTATGAATAACTCACTTCCCGAACTCACCCCCGAACAGCTTCGGCAGCTCAACGCCATATCCGGCCTACAAAAGACCCGCAGACGTGGAGCCGACGCCTCGGTACCATCCGCTCTGACCGCCGAATCCGAATCGGGCGAAGCACCCGATATATCTGCATCGTATGCACTTCCAAAACCGGCTCCGAACATGTCCGAAGAGGATTACGAGCGGCAAATCAAAGAGGGCCTCACGGAACATATCGAAGCGATCTACGACCGTGCCCGCCAACGAGCCGACGCCCGACGACAGGAGACGTTGGCACGCATGGATAAGGGTACGGACAATGCGTCCTTGTGGCAACAGGCATGGGCTTCTTATGCAAAATCGCAAATGCTACGCAGCCCGTCGGCTCTCGGCGGTGAAGATACGCAGCTCATGCAGGCCGCAGAGCGGGCCTTGAAAATCCTCAATCAGAAAACAGAAAAGGACAAACAGGCCGGAGACGGCACATCGGGACTTACACGTGAAATTTTCGACTGGCAGACGTTGGCGGACTTTGCCTCGCTCGGAACCCGCGAGCTGGCCGAAAACATCGTAACGACACGGGCGCTGAAAAAAGCGGCCCGAAGCGAACGGCTGACCCCGACCGAAAAAGATATAGTCGAATTGTTCCGCACATCAGGGTTAATAAACGAGTATATCGCCCGGCGAGGCGGCCCCACCACCGGCGCGAAAGTCGGCAGCGGCGTCGCGGCATCGCTGCCCTACATGGCCGGCTTTGCCACAACGAGCGGTTTGGGCAGCGGAGCCGCAAAAACCGTCGGACGTGCCCTTATCAAAAAAGAAGCGAAAAACCTTGTAGGGCGGGGCCTGCGTAAATTGGGTGAATATACCGTCAGCGCAGCCGCTATGACGCCTTTACAGGCCGGAACCTACACCAACTACCACCAGCGGGCGCAACAACAATACACAGTGGCAGAAAACGGGACGGTTACAGAACATCCCGTGCCGAAGTACGAACTCATGTATAAGGCGGCCGCCGATTCGTTTACAGACGTGTTTACCGAGCATATCGGCGGAGAACTCGGCAAAGGCGTACAGAAAGTACTGAAATGGCCAGTCGAGCAGCTCGGCCGGCGTATGGGCGTAAAACTGTCGTTCGACAAGCTATTGCCGGGATATTCTCGGAGCAGGTATCTTACCGACTTCCGTAATCGAACTCTATGGAACGGCCCGGTCGATGAATGGTTGGAAGAGGTCGCCGGAGGCATCCTGTCGCCCCTTCTGACCGGAGAGCACGAACAATGGCGGGAGAATCTTTCGGGTGAAAACCTTTGGACGACGTTTCTCACCACGTCGCTCATGGGAGCGGGGTTCTCTGCGTTGGAACTGCCGAACGTCGCAGCATACGTCCACAAAACACACGTCCTGCAAACCGAGGAGAAAAAAGCGCTCGCCAAAATCGAAAATGAAGAACTGCGCAAACAGGTTTTCGAAGCGATGCACAAGCCGACGATGAGCCAGCAGGCGCAGGCGATGGCCGCGATCGACTGGCAGGCGGCCAATATCGGGAAAATGGACGCCGCACATGCCGCCGACTATGCCCGCTTCCGACTCCAACGACAGATTCTCGACGGCATGGAGACGGGCGATGCCGAGGGCGAAGCGCTCCATACCGCCGTACAAACCGCCGAGCGGTGGGCCTACAAAGGACTTGACGGCAAAACGGCGACCGAAGAAATCATAACGGCCCGACGTGCGGACGGGAAAACCTATGTCGTACTTTCGGGCGACACCGACGAAGCGGCTACGGACGGAACCTTATTCGTCCTCGACCCCGAAACCGGCCAGCCCGGACAGATCGACCGGACGGAACTCGAACATATCGAACGAACGCCGCTGGCGGAATTTTCAGCACGGCAGGCTCAAATCATCGAACAGCAGGCCGAAGCTGAGAATCGGGCCAAGCAGGAACAATACGACATGGAAACCGGCACCGAAGCGGGCATTGCCCCAGAGGAAGTCGCACGAATCGTTACCCCCGAAGCCGTACAATACGCCAACGGCGACGAAGTAATTACCGCAGACGGGGTACAAGGGCGCATCACAGGGAAGCAAGGCGGCAGTTACGTCGTACAGTTGGATACCGGACAATTCGTCCTTACACCGGCCCATGCGCTCACCCCGAAATCCGAGGCACCACCACCGACCGAAACGACCACCGCCATCGCACCTGCGCAGCACAATGAAGCCACGGATACCGACACGACGAACAATGAACCGATCGCCCGGCAACTCGCCGAGGCGATTCGGGCAGCCGCAGGAGAGCAGGATGCACAACGAATCATACAACGTATGCTCGACGGAGCGGCCGATGCCGGACAACGGCAAATGTATTCGGACGCCTTGCAGTTTTTACAGCAGCACGCCACGGCAACGGTTCCCGTTGAAGAGCACCCGACACCGGTCCCGGCCGTGCCGCCCCCGGCGGCACCCGCCCGCACAGAAATACCCCGAATCCGCAAAGAGCGAACGACACCCTACACCCAATCTGCGGCCGAGTTAGGTGATTTCGTATCTATCGAGGACGTGATCCTGCGCGACATCGCCAGCGGGTTGAGGTTCGCATGGAAAGACAGCGGCAATCGTCGGGGGTTGGCCCGAGAACTCGGATTTACGGGCAATGAAAACGAACGCCGCTCGCGGTTCAGCATCCTATCTTCGGACGGTATCACTCCCGAACAATACGCCGAGCGGCTTTATTTCCAATACGGCGGCGGGAATACGGAGCAGGCACATTGGGACATGGACGACAAGACGATCAAAGATGCCGTGCTGGAAGTACTCTCCCGAATACATTCGCCACGACAGGCTTACAACGCTGCCGTAAGGTTGCACAACGACACTCCGAATCCATACGACGATATGGACGAAGAGGATTACGCCCGGATGCAGGAGTATGAAGCCGAACAGGAGCGCGTCCGCACGGAATTATTATATGACGACGCCTTCGCACAATGGGCCGGACAGACGTCGCAGGATCAATGGGCAGAAATAGATAATTTATTCATTGAGGATGCGTCCGAATCTTCAAAAAACACTAACTTTGAAGCGACAGAGACAGCACCTCCCAATCCAGCAAATTATGACGACGAAACCGAAAACGGAAACGGGATTGACACCTCAGCGTTTGGAGCGACTGGCAACGATCGTAGCGAGACTGTCGATGGAGAACAACGTAACGCCCCAGCAGGTGATGATGCGTATCTCGGACAACAGGGCGGCGGGTCGGCCGCAGTTCGACATGGAGGCGGACTGGACGCAATATCCGGCCCCCTCACCGACGACGAACGACGAATAGCGGCCGAGACCGCCGCCGAGATCGAAGCCCGTCTCGACCAATACAGGGCCGAACTGCACACGCTTCGCACCCGCTATGCTGCCGAAAAACGCAATATCGGAACCGCTTACGAAGAGGATAACCAAACAACGTTGTTCGGGCCGTCTCACGAACCTTCCGACGGCGATCTGTTCGACGTGCCGCGCGATTTCTCCGACCGTAATCTCAACGACATTTTAGCTCCCCTGCAAGCGGAAATAGGCCGTTTGCAGGAACGTATCGCCCGTACCGAAGCCTCGAAAAGCAAAGTTATTGCCGAGGCGGTGGAGGCTTATCATGCGCAGGGGACTTTACCGCTCCGAGAAGAACGGCAAAAGGAAATCCCGCAAAACAGCACATCGGCCGAGGATACGTTTCCGCCTGCAATTACCCAAGAATACGACAGATACCTGCATCATGCCGTCGCGTCGTTTCCCGATAAGGTTTTCAGCGTGCTGAACAATGACCTTATCAAAGCCGGATTCATCCGCGACGTGCGGCGGCTGGCCAAGAAAGACGTTCGCGCCGCAATCAAGTTGGTTGCGGAAGCCAACGCTGCGGCTCAAAAATATGCGGGCAAACCGATCCTTACGCCTCGCCACAGCATCCATGCGGAGCTGGCAACCCTTGCCGAAAGTCAGCATCGAACGAAAACCGCGACATCCGACACATCGGCCGAAACCGGACTTTTCAGCCCTACGGAACAAACCCGCCACTCCAAGACCGGCGCTACTCTTTACTCTGTCAAATTGGCAGAACGGATCGAACGAAATGCATTTCAAAGTTTGAAAAAGAGGGCCAAAGAACACGACGGATATTACAGCTCCTTCACTCGCAGTTTTCTATTCGACACCCCGGAAGACGCCGAGGCATTTCGGGGGACAGCACCAACATCCGACGCCACCCGCCCGACATCGGAAGAACAGCCCGCCATCCAACATCCGCTATTTGATAAAGCGGCATTGGTTCCGGTAGATTCATACTCTCCGAAGGCATATAATATGTACCGTTTTTATTCGGCAAGGGCCCGTGAGGGACTGGGATATAAAAAACAAAGTATCGTTCAAAATGACGAAGCCCGCGAACGATTCATCGACCATATCCGTAAATTGGCTGAACAAAGTGCAGACGCCGCTATCCGGTTAGTGGTGGAAATCAATAAGGCAGCAGAACAAGAAGAAGGAAAACCCGTATTTCCGCTCCAACACAGCATCTATGCGGAATTAGAGGAGGTACACGCCCGACAGACAGCGGAAAAACAACAATCGGAAACAGCCGACGATTCCGCTTCATCGGCCGGCACAGCTCCCGAATACGGGGCGCAGAACAAATTGGTAACGACTGAGCAATACGAGGAACTGAAACGACGGATGCGCGAGAAACTCGGACAACTCAACGCCGGCTTCGACCCCGAAATACTCTCCATAGGTGCACAAATGGCCGCTTACCATGTTGAGGCCGGAGCGCGTCGATTCGCCGACTTCTCCCGCCGGATGATCGCCGATCTGGGCGACGTGATCCGCCCCTATCTGAAACCTATTTACACCGCCGCCCGCCAAATGCCCGGCATGGAGGAATATGCCGCGCAAATGGACAGCTACGAGCAGGTGGAGGCGTTCGACATGGCCGATCTCGACAAGGCCGAGAAAACATCCCAGCCGACAGGAACGGGAGCACAATACCGATTGGCAGGAATATACGACATGACGGGGGCTGTCGAGAAAGACACAAACGAGACTGGCAATCTACGCCCCGAAAAGAACTTCCGCAAGGATTTGGAGCGATTCAGCCGTGCTTTCGCCGATGAATTGGGCTGGGAGCACGAAACGGATCGCAAGGGTAAAACCATCTATGCCCAGACCAATATAGCACCGGCCGGCGGCGACGGCTCGTTTACACTTTGGGCACCCGAAACGGATTTGGGCATTTATGTCAGTGTACCCGTCGCACCACAAAGCTACGACAACCGATACGGGTATTCTAATAACTTGAAAATAAAAGATATTATGGGCTTCGGAGAGCCAATATTATGGCGACTGCGAAACAAAGAACAAACCTTTTTACCCAATGGACACAATCGTTATGCCCCGGCAGATATTACCGTCGGCGAGCTGGCCGAACTTGCAAAAAAAGAATTAAATGCTTATCTTGACAACATAACAGCGGCCAAGACGCTCGACCATATATTACAAGAGAATCAAAATACACGAAACGATGAACGACGGGAAAACAGTAGCGAGAAAGACTATCCCGCTTATGGAGACGGAAGCCGCAAAGACGGCGCTTTGGGAACTGGCATTTTATCAGCCGAGAAGCCTGTTGCAACAGTATCGGGAGAATCCGGCGGAATTGCTCGATTCGATAGACCAGACCGTAACACGGGCGATGCGGTGGCGGCAGGCAGCACTCGAACGGGACGAAGATCCGGTAGTAGTGGACGAGTATTACTATCAACTCCTCCGACCGTGTTACTGTCCGGAGGAGCCGGAACAAATACCCATCAGCGAAAAAATGATGCGGGAGATCATCGCCACGTTGAAAAAGGTGGAGAAAGCGAAGTCGCAAAAAACACCTCGTACAAAAACCATGTAATCGAACGAGGACACGACCTCGCTCCGAGAGGCGAGGTTGGCAAGATCAAAGCCAATCTCGCCGCAATCCGGCTCATTAAAGAAATCGAAGCCGAAGGCCGCGAAGCCACCCCGGAAGAAAAAGCTGTATTGGAGCAATTCTCCGGCTGGGGCGGTATTCCAGCAATCTTCAAAATAGCCCATCCCTACCACAACGAACTGCGCGAACTACTGACAGCCGATGAATACGAAGCGGCACGCGCATCCACAACCACCGCATTTTATACTCCACCCGAAGTCATATCGTCGATATGGGATATGGTGGAACGCCTCGGATTCGACGGTGGCCGCATCCTCGAACCATCGGCCGGCATCGGACATTTTTTCGGTCTGATGCCTCTTTCGATACGGTCGAAATCGGATTTGACAGGAATCGAACTCGACGATCTGTCCGGCCACATCCTTCGTGCGCTCTATCCCGAAGCGCATATCCACATCGAAGGTTTCGAGCAGCAGCGCATACCTAACAACAGCTATTCGCTGGTGATCAGCAATGTACCGTTCGGAACGTTCAAAGTACACGATACGTTCGACCGCGATTTATCCTCACGTTTCGAGATTCACGACTATTTCATCGCCAAAAGCATCCGGAAGCTCAAACCCGGCGGATTGGGCGTATTCATTACCTCGACAGCAACGCTCGATCGGAGTGCAAATTTGCGGAATTGGGTCGTAAACGACGGTAATGCAGACTTCATCGGGGCAGTCCGTCTGAATACCGGTACATTCAAAAATACGGCCGGCACCGAAACCTCGGCCGACATCATTATCGTCCGCAAACGCGACGAAGCCGGGCCGGCACCCTATGCCGTAAATATGCAATCGACCATTACGGAACGCGAGGCGCCCTACGAACGAATTATCAAACTGTCGAACGGGAAGGTAAAGACCGAAGCAGCAACGGCACACATGAACTATAACAAGTATTTTCACGACAATCCGCAGTTCATGGCCGGCCAGATGCGCTTCGGATTCGAAAGTGGCGTGGAAATACGCCCCACAGAACAGCGCTGCGTCCCCACAAGCGACATAGACCAGTCCCGCACGCTCGACAGTTTCATATCCGCACTCCCCGAAAATATCTACACATCGGCCCCGGCACCCGCAACGGAGCGAATACCGCAAGCGGTCGAGGCCCCCAACAGTACAAAAGAGAGAGGACTTACGATCATCGACGGAAAACCATATATCGTGCGGTTCGGACAAGCCGTACCCGCCGACTGGAACTCGTTGAAAATCCGCAACCGCAGTAAAGTCGAAGCGTTAGGCGATTACCTGCGGCTGAAAAGTGCGATCACAGAGCTGCTCGATGCCGAACGCAATGATCTGCCGAACATCGAGCAACTGCGAGCCGAGCTTAACGACGCCTACGCTACCTTCACCCGTCGTTACGGGACATTATCAAGAAACACGCGTATTTCATTCCTGCGCGACGACGTGGATTTTCCCTCCATCGCAGCCATCGAAAACGACAAGGAAATCGTAACTCCCGACGGAAAGAAACGACATGACATCCAAAGGTCGGACATCTTCTTTCGCCGGATGCTGGAACCGACACGCGAACTGAAAGCCGACACGCCGAAAGACGCGATCGCCGTATCGCTCTACCGCTACGGACGGCTCGATATGCCCTATATCGCAGAATTGCTCCACATACCACAAGAGGATACAGAAAAAGAACTGCTCGCACAGGAACTTATCTATGTCAATCCGGTAACGGGTCTTTATGAGGAGCGCAACGAATACCTCTCGGGAAATGTCCGCGAGAAACTCGAACAGGCCGAGCAAGCCAATGAAAACGGACAGTTCGACGCCAACATCCGTGCGCTCGTGAAAATTATTCCGATGGATATTCCGCTGCCGCTGATTAAAGTATCGCTCGGCAGCACATGGATACCCATCGCCCTATACGAACAGTTTTTCAAAGAGACGTTCAACGTAACGGCCCATATCGCCAAAACATCGGCCAACAAGTATATCGCCAAAATCTCGAACGAAGGGAATACGGTCGATACCAATATGGGGATTCCGCAAGCGCCGGGGAGCAAACTCGCACTCGACCGGATGAACAAGACGCAGACCTACATCAGTCGCAGCGAATACGACCCTTTGGCTCAGAAAGAAAAGCGTGTCAAAGACCCCGAAGCGATGACGCAGGCCGCCATGAAACAGACCGAGCTGGAAGAACGATTCGAACAATGGATTAAAGGACAAGATAAAACAACGACCGATAAGCTCGTCGAAATATATAACAGAACCTTCAACAGCACCGTCGAAAGACAAATCGACGTTTCATCGTTCGATTATTTTCCCAACGCCACACACACGAAGAAGCCGCGCGAGCATCAGAAAATCGGTGTCATGCGAGGTTTGCAAGGAGCAACGCTGCTGGCACACGAAGTCGGCACGGGAAAAACCCTGACCCTCATAACTACGGCAATGGAGATGCGGCGGCTCGGTATCGCCCAGAAGCCGTGCATCGTCGTACAACGCTCGACATTCAACCAATTCGCCTCCGAAATAAAATCCCTCTATCCGGCCGCCCGTGTCCTCGTTCCGTCCGAAAAAGACCTCACGGCATCGCAGCGGCAGGAATTATTCGCAAAGATCGCCTATAACGATTGGGATATTGTCGTACTCTATCACAGCTATCTGGATGCCATACCGGATGCCCCGGAGCGTGTCAATGAATATATCGACACGCTGATCGCAGAGAAGATGCAACAGCTCGAAGAAATCGAAGCCAATTCTCCGGACAATGCCAAACGGCAGGCTTATGCAATCAAGAAACAGATCGAAGGACTGGAAAACAAGAAAATAACGGATAAAACAGTCAAAGAGGAAGAAAAACTCAAAGCACAGGCCCGTACTCGTGCATTACGTCTGCTCGACCGCCGCACGGACGAGACGATGACCTTTGAACAGTTGGGAATCGACGCTTTGCTGGTAGATGAAGCACATGCCTACAAGAAGCTCGGTTTTACCACCAACCTGCAAAATATCAAAGGTATAGACCCTGCGGCGTCGCAACGGGCGCAGAGCATGAGGCTGAAAACATCTTATATTCTGGCAAATAAACAGAACAAAAACGTCGTATTCGCCACCGGAACACCCATATCCAATACAATGGCCGAGATGTGGACGTTCCTGCGCTATCTGCTGCCCAAACACGAACTTGAACAGTACGAGATCGCCGATTTCGATTCCTTTGCGAACAATTTCGGAAATATCGAGGAATCGGCCGAGTTTGCCACAAACGGCAAATTCCGCGTAGTCGAACGCTTCGCCAGTTACTCCAACGTGCCGGAACTGCTGGCGATCTGGAAGAAAGTCGCGCACACCGTACTCACGGAGGATGTACCGGATCTGCGCGAAGGTGTAGGAACGCCGCGCATTGAGGGAGGCAAACCGAAGGATATACTGCTCGACCAAACGCCTGCGCTGCGGGCAATCATGCGCAGCATACGGGAAATACTGACTCAATACGACGCTATGTCCGGTAAGGAAAAACGTCGTAACTCCCATATCCCGCTGGTCATGTTCGGACTGGCCAAACGTGCGGCAATCGACGTGCGGCTGGTTAATCCCGCTCTACCGGACGATCCCAACAGCAAAGTCAATCATGCCGTGCGCGAAGTCGTAGAAGATTTGAAAGCAACGGCCGATTACAACGGCACCGTTGCTGTTTTCTGCGACGCCTACCAAAGCCGCGACCACAGCTTCAATCTTTTCGTGGATATGAAGCGTAAATTCATCGACGCCGGCATACCGGCCCAGCAGGTCGCTATCATCCACGACTACATAACGGACGCGAAACGCGAGGCGCTCTACAAGCAAATAAACAACGGCGAAGTACGGATCGTACTCGGCACGACCGAGAAATTAGGTATCGGAGTAAATATGCAGGAGCGTCTGCACATGCTCGTCAATCTGGACGTACCCATACGTCCTATGGACTACCTGCAACGCATCGGCCGCATTGTGCGGCAGGGCAATCTGCACCTGCAAATGGACAAACCCGTGCGTATTCTGCGCCTCGGAGTAAAACAAACGCTTGATGTTACGGGCTACCAACGGCTGAAAATCAAGGAATCGTTCATTAAGCAGGCAATGAAGGGCGAGGTTACGGAACGCTCGCTCGAAGAACCCGAAACCGACAGCAGCGACAGCACGAATTTCGGGCAGATGATGGCCTCACTCTCCGGCAGCGCTGCGGCGCTCGCCCTGTCGCTCGAACAGAATAAACTACGCAAGCTGAGAAACGCACGCGACTACTACAATCAACATCAAATATACGTCGCACATGAACTCAAACGACTGCAAAACGTCCTTCAAACAACCCCGCAAATAATTGCTCAAATCCGTAAGAAAAAAGATTTCCTGCGAAGCCTGTTTCCGGACGATAAAGTGGTATCGGTGGAAGTGGGAAAACTCAAAGCCTCCGAGCCGGAAAAAATCGAAGACCTGTTCGTTCCGCTCTCGAAACGCATCGAAGCCGAAGCGGATGCCCTCCGCCAATCACCCGACCGTACACAATCGGACATGACACTCCGCATCGGAATCAACGGCAAAGAGTTCGACATTATAATTGTTTTACGACGGAATTACCTTTCCAATGAAAAGGAGCGCATCAACCGCACGATTTATTACCAATGCAACGAATGGCGCGACCTGCAAGGCGAAGCCGGAGCTAAGATGATTAACGTCATCAGCCAAGTCGAAAAAGTGCTCTCCGGTGAGGAGTACGACGCCGAAATACAGAAGCGGCAGCTCGGAATGGAAACGGCACAACAAGCCATCGAATATTTACAGACGCAGGTCGGCAATGGATTTCCCAAACAAGCAGAGTTGGAGGCGGCAGAAGAACGCATCGCCGAGCTGGAAGAGCAGATGAAAGTGGAACTGGCAGCGATCGAAGCACAGGAGGAAACCGACAAGTCCGGAACCGCAACCATAGACATCGACCCTGACGAATTGATTGACGACAATGCAGGAAACGGCCTCCGCTTCCGCGACGGTGGCAATCCGTTCGGTTCCGACGCCCCGGCAAGCGATGCGGAGTTGGCTCGCCGCGTTCGCCGGATCGCCCGCACGCTGAACACTCCGGTCGAGATTATCGACGACCTCGATGCAATTACCGATTCCGACCCGCTCGTGCAACGTCGTAAACGACACTCAAAAGGTTTTTACGACCCGCAAACGGGACAAACGTTCATTGTCCTGCCCAATATTACGACACTCGCCGATGCCGAAGCGACCGTATTGCATGAAATTGTCGGACACATGGGCTTACGCTCGCTGATGGGCGACCGTTTCGGCGACTTTCTCGATAAGGTTTACAATGGTCTCGATACCGAAGGGCGCAGCCGTGTGGCCGACATTGCCCGCGAGCAGGAGCACCAATCCTCCGGCGCCAAGCACCGCCAGGCAAATACCCGCCGTCTGGCAACGGAAGAATACCTCGCACATTTGGCGGAAGGCGACATCACGCCGAGCCGCTTTGCCCGGATCATCGGCCGTATCCGCTCGCTGCTACGCGACATATTGCGACTTCCGCTGCGTATCGGCGACCGCGACATCGCTTATTTGTTGTGGTTGTCGAAACACCGCCTGCAAAAAACACGCACGGCCGCCGAAGCCGTCGCCGCAACAGCGACCGAACGACGCATCCGTAAACAGCTTTTCGGTCGTTCTGAAAACGTGCGTTACCGTGCGATATTCGACGACGCTACACCTGAAAATATCGAACGGTATAGCATCGAACGCTACATCCGCGAGCATCATATCACCGGAGTTTTACTCGGCGAACATAATGCCGATGACTTCGCTATGCGTGTATATGGACTGCTTGATGACATGGGCCGAGCCATCATTGACCGCATGGGCAATGATCGTTTGAAGGCCATGCGCAAATACCTCGCATTATTCGACCTCCAAAAGCTCACCGATCAAGAAAGCTATCGCAGCATCATCGACGAACTGGTGAAAACCTTACCCCAAGAGACGAAAGAGCAAATCGTGCGCTCCATGCGCAAACACCTCGATTTCGTCCTCTCCGACAACTACCGCACTCCGTTGCGGCGACGCACGATGAAAAGCGAACGACCTCTACCGGAGAATTTCAAATATGCGAGCGAGTATGTCGAAGAATTGCTTAAAAAGAAACGGGCACAGCCCGAAATGGCTCCGCCGGCCGGAATCGAACCGACTGTGATTTACGACAAGCGGAATTGGAAAAGCCGTCAGCAACTCCGGTTCATAGATAGCACTTTACCCGTCGAAAGATTACAGGAAGAAGTCGTGCGGCGCGGAGGCAGCATCGACGACCTCACGGACATACACAAACATTTGAACCACTTGACAAGCATCGCCAAAGTCGCAATCGACAAATACACGAAAGAGTATTTAGACCCCATACTCGACCAAATCGCAGCCATAGCCCGTGAAACAGGCATGACGGAAACACACATCATCGACTACATCACGGCCGAATCGTCGCTCGAACGGCAGGCAACGGGGATTGCGGCCCTATCCCTCGACCCGCGCGATGCGTGGAACGAAACGCTGGCCCGAAGTATCGTCGCAGATTTCCGCCGCCGGGCCGGAGAGATTCCGACACAGCGATTATGGCAGCGAATCAATGCGGCTAACGACCGCGTGCTGGAAATCCTCGTCGAGGACGGAATGTTAGCCCCCGAACACCGCAAGTTGATAAAGGGGCACGGCTGGGACTACTATGTACCCTTACGGGATTATGATTACAACTACCGCGACCAGAAAGGCGAGCCGGTGGCTTTCGATGCGGCCGACGTGTACGACTTCATCGACGACAGTGCGGGGCCGCGCCCCTTACGGAAAGTGCTGCACGAAGCCGAAGGACGTATCGCAAAGCCCCGCAATCCGATCGCTCAAATGGTGAATATCGGTATCGGAGCGATCATCGCCGCCAAAACCAACAGGGCGAGGCAGTCGGCCTTACGGTTGGTGCAGAACAACAGCCGCAATTCGGAAGACTTGTTCCGCGTCGATAAGGTCTGGTTGGCAAAAGGCATCGGCAACAGATGGGTTACGACGACCATAGACCCCGCCGTCGAGGACATCGAACTATCGAAGGCGGCACGTAAGGAGATCGCCCGGCTGAAAAAGGAGATGAACGCGGCACTTCAAGCACACGATGATGAACTGGCCGACTACCTGTATAACCGTATCGAGGAGACCGAACGGTTCAACATTGTCCGCGAAGCCGAATCGGGCAGTCGTTTCGAGCACGAAGGACACTTGGGACATTCTTACGAACGACAGCGCAATGTGGAATGTTACGTGAACGGTATCCGTTATGTGATAACCTTCGCCGATCCCGCCGTGGCGAACGCGATCAACCAGTATAACCGGCTGGCGATTCCAAAATGGCTGGATGATACGGTCGGGAACGCGACACGCTGGCTGGCAAGAGCTTTTACCTCCCGAAATCCGGCGTTTGTCGCAGCGAATTTCCTGCGCGACGTGCAGCACGCCGCGCTGGTACACGCCATCGACAAAGGCGGGAATCTCGAAGGATTCGTGCGTAACATCCCTGCAAGTATGGCCGCAATCACCCGCGAACTGCGAGGCAAGGCCGAGCCGCTGACCATCGCCGAAACCGGGACGCTCGACGTACTCGACACCGCCGATCGGCAGGAACTAATCCGGCAATTCGGCCGCGAACGGGTCATGGACACGCTTTACGACTATTTCCGTGAAAACGGCGGGGAAACGGGGTTCGTACATAGTAAAGACATCGCCGAGGCCGAAAAGGAGATCAAACGTTACGTTGCATTCCGCACGGGGCGTATAGGTGAACTGCTGAAAGCAACGCAGCGCAGCGAACGCGCCGGGGTATGGCTCTCGTATGCTGCCCGCAAAAGCGGTATGCAAGCAATAGGCGTCGCGCTGGAAAATGCCTCCCGCATTGCCGAAAACACATCCCGTTTGGCGACCTTCACCACATCGCTTGAACAAGGAAAATCGCTCCTTACGGCTATCGACGATGCAAAAAACGTTACGGTGAATTTCAACCGTCGCGGTACGGCAACCCGGCCGCTCGGCATGTTCTACGTCTTTTTCAATGCTTCGGTACAGGGAGCGGCACAGGTCGCACGAATCGCCATGCGTAACCGGAAAAGATTTGCACAGGCTGTTGCCACGCTGACGGCGGCTGGATTTCTCGACAGTCTGCTGCTTGATTTCTTCCTCGCCGGAAGCGGAGGCGACGGCCGCGATCTGGCCGTTACGGAATACGAAAGACATAACCACCTCATCATCCCCGGCATGGGAAAGCGCGGTTACTTGAAGATTCCGCTTCCACAGGGATTCCGGGCTTTCTTCGGCATAGGAACTGCCTTGCATGACCTTTACCGAGGAAAACTCGGCTCCGAAGATGCCGCACGCATGATGCTTACGATGCTCTATGAGGACTTCTCGCCCGTAGCTTCGCCCTCATCCAAAGGAGATGCGACACGTGTACTGATTCCTACGGCTTTGACGCCGTGGTACGACATCTGGTATGCCGGAGAGGATGCGTTCGGTTATCCTGTCGGACGCCGCAGCTACTCGACGACGGCAAACTATCCGCTCTCGGAAATGGGACTGAGAAACGTAAACAAAGCGATTTATTACCTCTGTCGAGGGATCAACAGGTTAGGCGGCGGCGATGAGAACACACCGGCCGGACTACGCAAGAACGGAGAAATCGACCCGCTGCTGCGGGGTATCTTCGAGTACAACCCCTCGCACGTCGAACACGTATTGACCTATTACGGCGGCGGAATGGGTAAGTTCATCAAAGACATGGTGCACACCTCGCAGGCGCTATTCACCGGAGAAGAAATCAGCAGCCGCGATCTGCCCGTAATAAATCGCTTCTATGGAACGGCACGCCCCGAAAATCCAGCCGAACGGTATTACACCCTCCGCGACCGTCTGACGAATATCGAAGCCAAATATAAACGCATGGGGCCGGCACTCGACCGCACCGATCCTGCCGTACAACGGAATCTGCAACGTATCGCAATTTTCAAGGCACACCAAACGGCGGTGAACAAGCTGCGGGCGATACTTGCCGATACGCGTCCCAATACCGCAGCTTATGACCGATTACAAGAAGAATTGAACGAAACGATGATGAACGCATTAAACGAGGACGACCATGTTACGGAATATTGATACCCGGCGGTTGAAACTGTTGGCCCAAACGGATAAAAGCGTCGCTCGAACACGCCGCGAATGGGAGCAAGGCACGATGCGCTACGCCGACGACAATCTAACGCTCCTGTGGTGTTGTGCGCGGGATTGGGACGCAATGGACTACCTGCGCAAAGAGCACTCCCGGAATCTGCGATACAAGAACGGCGACCAATGGAGCGACACGGTACCCGACCCCGACCATCCGCACCGGACGATCCGCGAAGATGCGCTGATCTCCCGCAGCGGGAAAGTGCCGCTCAAACACAACTATATCCAGCAATATATCCGTAATATTCACGGACAACTCCTTTCGTCGCCCACGCAAACGGTCGTATATGCCCGCAGTCGCGACGACCAGCCGCTCGGAGAAATGCTGACCAACGCCCTGCAAGCGTGCCACCAGCTCAACAGAATCCGAAAAATAGACATCAACGTTGTTGAGGAACTCTGTCTGACGGGGATAGCCTGCGCGAAGGTACGCTACGGCTATTGGAGTACCAAGAACCGCACGGACGGAAAAATCGACCTCGTGAACATCAACCGGCTATTTTTCAATGCCGACATCGAAGATCCGCGACTGACAGACATCCGCCGCATCGGAGAGCTGCACGACTACACGTTCGACGATTTGGTGCGCAACTTCGCCACATGCCGTGAAGACGTGCAGGCATTACGCGAAATTTATGGCATCTGCCACGACCATACAAAGCTGGAAAACCTCTATGAAAATCACGCCTCACGGCTTCAAAATCTGAATTTCCTATACACGAACGACCTCGGCAAATACCGCGTTATCGAGGTGTGGGAACGCCTCGGCCGCTGGGTACTATACATACATGACTACGCCGACGGAACGGAGGAGATATACACCGAACTCACGATGCAAGAAGTCGAAGCGATCAACGCCTCGCGCATCGAGCAAGGTATGGCCGCAGGGATCGCCCCAGACACAGTGAAACTCATCTACGCCCGTGAACAGTACGAATATTATTGGCGGGTGAAATACCTTACGCCGAACGGCTACTGCATCAAAGAGACCGAAAGTCCCTATGCACACGAAGAACACCCCTACGTGCTTGCGGCCATGCCCGTAATCGACGGACGGTTCAAAGCCGTATTATCGGACGTAATAGACATTCAGCGCTATATCAACCGGCTATTGACCCTTTTGGATTTCATCATCGGAGCCTCGGCAAAAGGGCTGTTGATGGTTCCGCAGGAGTGCATACCCGACGATATGGACATTCGGGATTTCGCACGCGAATACGTCAAAACGAACGGCGTCATTCTTATCAAAAAAGGGGCCTACGACAAACTCCCGAAGCAAATATCCATGAACGGCACCAATATCGGAGCATGGGAAATGTTCGCGCAGGAAATGAACATCATGCAGCAAATCAGCGGACTGAACGGAGCGGTACAGGGGCAAGTTCCGCGAGCCAATACGCCGTCGAGTCTCTACGCCCAGCAAGCACAAAACTCGATGATGAATTTCGTCGTGCTGTTCGAGAATTACAATATGTTCTGCGAGGAACGCGACGAAAAACTGCTTAAAGTCCTCATGCAATACTACACGACCCGTCGATACATCGGCACCAATGGTAAAACCGCCGGAGAGATGGCGAAATTCTACGAGCCGGAAATGGCGCAGAAAATCGAAGATTTTAACCTCACGGCCGCAAAATCGAACGATACGCCCGTATTCCGGCAAATGACCGACGACCTATTGATGAAACTGCTCGAAAGCGGCCGCATACCGCTCGAAATATTCCTCAATAACTGCTCGCTGCCGGGGGCCGACAAACTACTCGCCGAGGTCAAGTCTTTCAACGAACAGGCCGCAGCCGGTCAAATCGACCCCGAAGCCCTTACGCAGTTGCAACAGGCGGCACAACAGAACGCCGACCCGAACGCTATGGCCATGATGCAACGGTATATGGATGCCAATTAACATATCTGCCAAAAATAAATTCACTTTTTTAGCGAATTTTTGAAAATAAGCACTATCTTTGCAATGTAAAAATCAGCAATAATGATTGTAAAATTCCAAAAAGAGTATCTATCGGAATTATACTACGAAGGAAAGTGTAAAGATAAAAAACACCGTTACCAACCGACAATAGTTAAACGCTACAAGCAACGTATAGATATTCTTAACGATGCAAGTTGTATCGAAGCTCTTTATCAGTTACATTCATTGGGGTACGAGGTACTGACTGGAAATAAAGAAGGTATTTCCTCAATCAGAGTGAATGACCAGTATCGGATTGAATTTTTGGTTTCGCACGAAGCCGACGGGAAAGAGCAAATAACGATTTGCAATATTATTGAGTTGTCGAACCACTATAAATAATTGCTATGGGAAATTTAGGTTATCCATACACTCCTACGCATCCGGGAGAAATACTGAAGGAGGAGATCGAATACAGAGGCATCTCGCAGAAAAAATTGGCCGAACAGATAGGTATTTCCTATACGATGCTCAATGAAATTCTGAACGCGAAACGCCCTGTAACCGAAACTATGGCCTTGTATTTCGAGGCTGCATTGGGAATCGAAGCCGAAATGCTTACCAATATGCAGACTCGATACAATATGCAAACAGCTCGCAAAGACAGTAAACTGACGGCTCGATTGCAACAGATTCGGAAGTTGGCCGCAATACTATGAAAAATTATGAGCATAGAGTGCATTGCAGCTAAAAGATTATCGGACAAACCAAGTAAAAGAATCCCGATAAATACTTATCGGGATTCTTTATTCATAAACGTCAATTTGCTATTTTACTTTACAGTCCTAAATAGACAATCTCGTCCTTTGGAAAAATCTTCTAAATAAGAATAAGCTATTTGAATATACTTCTCTTTGAACAAATGTTTTTTTCGAGGAGACCAATTTTGAATCTGTGTAATGGTTTGCGCCAAGTCAATATAAGTATTTTCTTTCCGAACATACGCAACAGACGCGAGAATTTCCAGAGACAAAGCCGATTGAAATCCAGAGATCAATTTTATCAATAATTTCAAACGATCAACCTGTTCCGACTTCAACTTTGTTTTCACATATTCGCTAACTTCCTTCATCGTGCTATATTGCAACTCCAAAGAATCGAAAGCTCCGATCTTCATCTGTTCGAGACCTTTGATATATTTCCCGTTAATGTCGTGCAGAATATATCCGACCTGAGTGCAATAGGGGCCATAATGTCCTGCAACGAATTTCAGTTTGCCAAATGAAGGTTCACCCAGCAATTGCATAAAATATGCTAATTTATTTGCGACGAATAAACTGCTGTTTTCTCCTAACGATTCATAATAAAACAGAGCGTACAGCAACATGGCTCTCGCCGGAGTTAATTTTGCCTCCCGACAATTCGTTTCCTGCTTCAACAATTCGCTGACGGCTTCGTTCGGCTGATAGATATGAATATCCACATTTAATTCCCCGAGATACTTTTCCATCAACTCTTTCACCTTGCTCCAATCCAATCCACCGTTGCCGCATCCAAGAGGAGGAATAGCGATACTTTTTATCCTATATTGATCAAGAACCCGCACCAAATCTTTCAGTCCTTCTTCAATATATTCATATTTGGAACGATGCTTCCAGTCCTTTTTCGTCGGGAAATTAATTATCCATTTAGAATCGGTCGAAAGGTTACTGTCTCGTGTTACCAACAATTTGCCTGGGAAAATGCTGCCCTCTTTACACGCTTGTTGATATACTTGAAAATTATAAGGATACCTATCCTTGAATTGCAAGGCGATTCCTTTACCCATAACACCAACGGTATTAACGGTATTGATCAAAGCTTCGTCGGAAGCAGCCAACAAATTACCTGTCACATAATGTATCATGGATAAAAATAGTTATTTTTGCTATCAACGTATATCGGTATCTCAATGGATAAACGAGATAAAATTGTTTTTACATATGCTTCACGGTCTGCCGTTTTGACAATAATTCCGGCGACACACGAAACCGGCACACAGTCTTTCACCAAAAATTCGGCCTGTTTTCTCCGCATCCGATCCATATTGGCTTCATCATTCCCCCAAAATTGCGTGCAGACGACTTCCCAATCCACATGGGTCAAATCCTTGATGTCATTATAAAATTCAGTAAGTTTATTCTTTGCATGTCCATCGGTAAAGCACCATGCAGGACATTGCGCAACAATATCCTTAATACGACAAACGATATAAATCAATTCGTCCTGCGGTCTTTTTCGGATACCCCGATACCCTGTTTTAATATTCAATAACATCGGAGAATGGCCTCCGAAATAAAACGGAATATAATCCCCTAAATCCCCGCCCGGAGGATCAATTCGAACATGAAAATTTTGTCGCTGTTCGATTAACTGAATATCCCCGATATTGATATATTCAGGATCTTTCATACGACTATTCTTAGTGTACAATCCATGTTTTAGAATGAATTCCAAATTGGAATAGTGGATCATTCTAAAAATGAATTTTGAAGTATAGTCTATTTGAATATCCATATCTTTATATCACAAATGTAAGAAAATTTTAACTTACAAAAAATTTCTATTGAGAAGAATCGCGTAATTTATCTATTGGTATTCAAATAGCGATAATATGAATTATTTTAAGGCCCACCTGTTTGATCCCATCGTCCTGCATAAGAAAATCCCGGCGGATACCGCTGGGATTTAATAAGAAACCCGAAAAGAGCCGGCCTGCATCGATGCGCCTCCGCAAAGCCGGTCTGTCCGGATTTCCCGTCATTTCATATCTTCAAAATCGGAGCATCTCCCCGAAACGTCCGTTTTTCCACAATCGTAAACCCATGCAGAAAGGTGATATTGCTGCGGTGCAGCGTGATCCGAAGGATAAAACCCTGCGGCTGCGAACAGCAGGAAATCAATCCAATGAATCGGATGGTCGCTTCGCGCCTATTCTTGGACGGGACGCACCGCGAAGCCGTAGGAGCGGCTGAAGCTGTTCAGCGGGTTGATGTACGACGAGTTGAAGTACAGGATACGGCCGTAGAACGTCGAGTTCGGCACGGCCGACCAGAAGTAGCCGCCGCTGCCGACGTAGTACACCGTGCCCGTCGAGTTGCTGCGAAAGCCCGAAGCCGGAAAGAAGATCGTACCGCCCGCAGTGTCGTAGCTCCCCTCGCCCGTCATCTTGTTACAATAAAACTCCCAACCGAAATTATCGGTAAAATCGGTGGTGGAGGTATAGGGCGAATTGAATCGGGAGCCGAAGTAAGAAGACCCGGAAACATTGCTGCCGTTATACGTAAAGCCCGTAAAGGCGTTCGACGAAGGCAGATGGTAGCCGACGGGCGAAGGATCGTAAATCGTCTTAACCACCGCATTGTCGTTAGCCGTCGTCACCGTATTGTCGGCGCTCCAAAGATTGTAATAGGACGTGGCGCACCAATCGTAGGGCGATGAACTGCCGTAATTGTAGAATATATGCGGATGCTGGATGGAAACGCCGATGGCGACCTTGCCGGTTCCCGACTTGTCGAACGCATAGCCGTCGGAATAGCAGCCCTTATCGACTGTGGAGCCGGAAGCGTTGCGAATACCGGCCAACATCGGGTCCTTGCGTCCGAACTGGAAATAAGGCTGGTTGCCGGAATTTACGACCGAATGCGATGCCTGGGTGAGCGTTACGACCTGCATGGCACCGGTCTCCGCCTGCGTGAAGCGAACCTTCACGCTGCGGGCGTCGTAGGTGGTGGTTTCCGCATCGCACCAGCCGATATTGACCGGCATCATTTTATACGCTATACCCTGGTAGTTGGTCACGGTCCTGACATCGCTGCCCAGCTCGTAGTCCGTCACCCAGATATGCCAGCTCCACATGATACGGCTGTCCGTGTCACGCACGGCCACGATAGCGTTGCCCTGCTTGATCGTCGCTTGCGGCACGTCGAAGGTCAGGCTGTGCTTGTCGGACGAAAGCCGGACATTCGTTACCAGATTTTCCTCGTCCTGCCAAACGAGTACGGCATCCAGGGGCGTACACCCCGCATTGTTATAGATATAGGGATCGGTGATAGCCGCATCGAGATGGTTTACGAAGGTCTTCAATACGTATGTTCCGCTGGACTGCGAAGTGTAGGCCGAAGCGTTCGTACCGCCGTCCTTGATAGCGTTACCATAGACCAACGGCAGGGAGTACTGTCCCGGGGCGTTGATGACGTAACAGTTGGCGGTCCGCATCGCGGTCGTGCCGCCGGAGGTCGAAAGATCGTACGTGCCGCTGACAGAAGCTGCCGTTTTCAAAGTTTCGTTATGCGGATTGGAAGTGACACCCGTTTGAGCCGCAATCGTAGCCGAGAACGACGTGGCCGACGTACCGCCGTTGCCGCTCGCGGTAAAAGCTGTGAGCCATTCCGGACGGGCGATCACGTTGTAGCCCCCGCTGCCGTCATCCTCGACAAATTCGGCGGTCCAGGCCACCGGAACGGTTCGCGTAGCATCGCCCGGACGGGAAACGGCGGCATAGCTGGTCACCGAATAATTTTTGCTGCCTCCGGCATAGGTAAAATCGGCCGGAGCCGTCACGGTAAAAGTCGGAGTGATTACGATGCTCGACGTCGAAATCCGGTAAGTGACGGTTCTGCCCATCGGCCATTGGCTGCCTGCGATAGAGGCGGTTAAAGTTCGTTGTGTCGAAGTCAGGTCGTCCGTATAGACGACCTCGATCGAAGCGCCCGACGGAAGCGTCTGCGGCAACATCATGAAGGTCGCTGCGACAGGAGTGATCTCCTGGTCCGCAGACCCGTCCACAGTAGCCGCAAGTGTCTGCGAAAAGTCTGTCGTAGCGCCGTAACCATTCCACGAATCGGAACCCATCGTATGCGAACCGGAACCGTAAACGCCCTTGAGCGTGATTTTCGTAATGCGCCCGGACATCATATCGTCGCCCGTAGTGAAACGTACGGCAGTGAGCGCGTGAGCGAAACTCAACGGAGCCGCCGCAGCGGTATTGCCGGCCATCCCGGAGGTAGCAGCGACCAGCAAATCCTGCTGGTCGGCGACGTCTGTCGGGACCGTATAGGTGATCGACGGAGTACCGGCCGACGTCTTATCCGAGAGAACGATCCCCTGGCCGCCGTAGGGCGCGTAAGCGAAGAAACGGATGTTGCGTCCGGCACCGGGCCAGTAATAGGAGGTCGTCCAGGACGATGCTTCGGTCACCTCGACATCGTACATATAATCCGGCAGGCAGGAATCCTCGCTCCAAGTCCCCATATAAACCGAAGCCAATACGCCGAACGAATCGTAAAAGGTCCCCGTTTCGACGGGCGTGGCACGCGTCTGCAATCGGTCGGTTTGCACATTCGGGTACGGTGCGGCGATTCCGTCGGCGACCGAGGCGTGCAGGAACAGCGTGTCCGCAGGGTTTTCTCCCCGGAGCGAAAATACTTCCGCGACGTTTTCCGGAGAAACAGCGCTCTTCTCTTCCGACCCGGCAGCACCGCATCGCAACTGCGTATTCCAGCCGTCCGCTTCGGCGACTGCGAAACGAAGCATATCACCGTGCAGTTCTCCATCCACTGCCGGGTCTTTCGAACAGGAGGTCGCAGACACGGCTGCCACCAGAGCAAATACCCGCAGAAAATTGCGTAACGGGAAAGTTGCAAGAATCTGTTTCATAATTTACATTGACATTATATAATTCACGCGTTTTTCGGCCGAGCCGAACGGTAGCTCTGCGGCTACCTCAAGTGATCGGGAAGGGACAGAGGAGGGCCGGAGGCCTTCCTCCCCTCGCCTGCCGTACACTACACCTTCGGACATACGGCAAGTCTTTGCGGTCCAACCCCGCCCGATCCTAATTTATCGATTACATCGTAACATCCTCCGAAGCCGGCGTCCACGGAGTTACCGTAACCGTAAATTTAATGGCACTGCCCAATACATCCTCGCCCGGTTTGAACGGATCTTCCGGACCCGGCGTGGGCTTTTCGGGATCGACCTTACCGGCACCATCCGAGAAATCCAGCGTATAAACGTACTTCTGACCGGGCTGCCAGTTGGTATCGACAGCTACTGCGACCCAGTCATATTCGCCGACAGAGGCCACAGGATAGACACGGGCACCGTCCTTGGTCGTAATATTGATCTTCACGGCCAGATATGCACCTTTGTTGGTATTGGACTTGTCCGTGTCGGGAGTCCAGGCCGTAAGCTGCTGCGGAATGAGCATCGCATTGTCGTCTGCCACCGCCATAATCGATGCGGCCGTACCGGTCAGCGTCTTTTCGCTACCCGCATAGGTCGCTTCATAATTGGTCTTTACCGATCCCAACTGCCAGGAGGTAGTTCCGAAATCGAACGTCGCCTTCGAAACCGGCTGTCCGATACGCACGCCCTGAACCTTATAAACATAACCGTCGTTCGTGTTTTTAGCCTTGATCTCGATCTGGGAAAGTCGGTGCCCGAACGTCAGGGCGACACCTGCCGCTTCATCGGTTTTGCTGCCCGTAGCAGTGGCGGTGATGAAATCCTTCTGGTCGGCGATCGTCGTTGCGGGCTCGAAATCAGCGAGCGTCTTGGTCGTCGAATTAATCGTCACGGTAGCACCCAAGTCCGCAGCCGAAGGAGAATAAGCGAAGAACGAAAGGTTGCTGCCGTCGCTGGGCCAATAGTAGGCCGGAGTAGAAGTGAAGAAAGCGTCATCTTTGGTAAACTCCGCATCGGAGAAATAGTTGGCGTTGTTCTTGTCGAGTGCCGTCACGAAAAAGTTCGTGATGTTAGCCGTCGTCGTTTCCGAAGCACGAGTCTGCATGGCTGCACGGAAATCGATCGCGTTGCCATTGTTGATGCCCGTCGATTCGTCCTTCGAGCACGATGCCATGGCAAGAGCCGCCACGACCACTAAAAATAATTGTTTTTTCATCAGTGAATTAATTAAAGGGTTTAACATTGATCTATGCAAATTCCCCCCCCCACAAAATCGGGAAGATCATTAACATTTTACATCTCGATATCGACATCCACACTTTGCCACTCATCCACCGAAGGCTGGAAACCACCGCCATTGACGATAGGTTTGGGCAACGGAAGCCCGTCCAAAACGATATGCACATTACGCTGATCGGGAGCCGAATGGATTTGATCCGTCACGTCATAGGTGTAATACCACTTGCTCTCGTCCGCCAAAACCGCATAGATGGTCAGTTGATGTGCGTTCTGAGTCGCAGCACAATGTCCGAAAGCGAGCAAGCTCCCGGTAACGAGCGTCTTGTCGGCAGATACGGCGGCGTCAAACGGTATCGTGACGCACTCCTCGCAGATCGCATCGCAGCCTACACCCGGCAGCAAACCTCCCGCCAGGCTCGACAGCGAGCCGCTGATACCCGATACGTATTTCAGATTCTCCGCATTGCGAATTTCGACCGTATATCTGCAAACCGACAGCTCCGGATAAAGCACGATCGTCTGGGCCGCAGCCGTCTGCTTCAACTCGATCCCCTCCGTACAATCGCTCCAAAGCTCATCCGGGGGTAACACCACACGCTCGGTTTCCGTACCGTCGGCACGAGGAACACCGTCGGACCGCACACCCAAAGCGGAAAGGCCGGACAACAGATCGGTCGTACGAGAAGATACTTCGAAAGTCGTCTTTTGATCCGTATTGCGATAAGTGACATTCTCCGTGTCGCTATTCAGGCAGAGCGCCCCGTAGTTTCCGACGGGCACCCGGATCGTACCGCCCCCGCAATCGGTGAACTCATAGCGCAGTGCCTCTCCTCCGTTTGTCGGGAACAGGTAGAGCGACATAGATTCAGGAGCTGCCTCGGAAGCATTCCGCCAATCGAAAACCACCTCTACGTCGATCGTATGCGAGTGGTCGTAACACAAGTCTTTATGTTCGCACGAAGCGACTGCAAGCGCTGCAAACAGATATATGAACAACTTTTTCATCGTTTGCCTCCTTTCTTTTCATTGTAGTTCCCGCGACCGATCAGCCAAATCAACGACACCTCCGCCTTCGTGGGCCCGAACCAATGACGTTGCTTGGTCGATTGCCATACGTAGTGGCCGTCGGAGGGAATATATTCGTGGTACTCTCCACCCCAGTAACCCACGCCAAGCGTGAAATCGAGGTTTAAACGACGGGAAATGGGAAGCGAGTAACCGTACTCGACACCTATCGCATAGTTAAGTTTGTCCCACAACGTGCCGCCCGGCTTGCCGCCTATGTAACCTTTGTGCCCGGTCTCGAAGTCGTAGGTGAAAGCCTGACCGTAGATGCCGAGGTGGTGTCCCGTAAGCGGTTTGGTCTGGGCACGGCGCCCGAAATATTTTCGGATGTCCAATTCGCCGCCGTAGATGCGCCAGTAATTATGACGTTTGTTGCTGTTCCACCAAGCATACATCCAGTTGGCACCGACACTCCAACCCTTCCCGAGATAGAATTCTGCACCGATGTTAGAAACCAAGGCCGCATCGTAGAGCAGATTCGTTTTCAGCGACATGTAGAACGGCTTGCAGGCCGGCGATTCCGGTTGCACTGGAATTTCGACGGGAACGGAGGCTGATTCTACGACCGGTTCGGATTCGGGTTCGGGTTCGGATTCGGGTTCGGGTTCGGGTTCAGGTTCAGGCTCAGGTTGAGGCGCCGGTTCCGGCTGCGAAGCGGATGCGGGACATTCCATCTCGCAGACCAAACGCACACCGGCACTCCGCAGTTCAGGAAAGAAATACTCCTCCATATACCTCCACGCGCGACCGCCACGAAGCATCCCCAACTGCCTGTTACGGCTATCTACGACTTTACCGTCCCGAATTACCCAGACAGGGGTATTGCGCAGAATTTCCAACACTTCGTCTCGATACGGCATGTCCGAAGCTACGACCTGTCTTTCCAACCTTTCCCAGTCGATACCCAAAGCCTGAATGTCGAGGGTAGCTCCTTCAAGCGAAATATACTCCTCAATCCAGGCTACAAGGTTCTTCGCTCGATTTTCCGATAAGCGTTTGTTTAACACGCTGACGCCTTCCGGAGAGGCTGTTCCCACAATTCGGAAGGTTTTCACACGACACGAGGCACTCCCCTGCAAGGTCCGAACACTGTCCACGAAAGCAGCCAAACGTTTTGCGTTGTCCCGATAATCAAATTCCAAAATCGAATAACCCTGACGGAAATAAACCTGAACGTTCAGGGTATCAACCAACACTTGTTCCTGCCCGCAACCGATATGACAATACCCAAGCAGTAACATAAATAACATCAATCTATTTATTCGCATACCTTGTAAAGTTGTTTTTCATACCTTCCAGAATCATTCTTCAAGCGAAATGCTGACAGGAATTCGCTCATTTTGTATTTTTACTCCCTACATTTCGTGGCTGTCTGTTTCGATCTCCGCCTCAATTCCGAAGGTGTCATACCAAAATATTGTTTGCAGAATACCGTGAAATAGGATGCAGTGGCAAAACCATAGCTTGTAGCAATTTCCGCAATGCTTTTATCAGTATTCCGAATATCACGCAGGATACGTTCGGCACGACGTTCGTTGAGCCACTCGCGTACCGGCCACTTAAATTCTTCTTTGAATTTACGCTGAAAATTGCGTACACTCATATGAGCCAACAACGCAAAATCACTCACGTCATTGACATGTTGATAATTTTCAAGTACAAAATCTTTAAAATTATCGCTGCTTCCAATAACGGATTTCAATAATATATAAAGGTCTTCCAGGCTATAATAACCACGTAGAAGAATACACAATTCCTCTTGTTTTAGCCGATGAAAATGAAGACAGTTTAGCCCTTCGTCGAGATTGTGGGAAAGATCAGAATAAAAAGCAACAAGTTCCTCACAAACTGCTAATTGCGGAAATTGTCGGGAGGGGGGGGGAGATGCCTACCATTACGCTGACGCACCTGGTATTGCAGATCGACTAAATCGTATTTGTTGCAAAGAGGCAATCGCCCAGCAAAAAAACTGGCAATAAAATAACTTGAACCGATAGTTTGTCCGGTGAAGCCTATATTTTTCGGCAGAAACACCAACATACCGTGTTCAATGGTGCGCGACGTAAAATTTCCCAATGTAATCTGGAGACAACCTTCCGCAAGATAAAGAAGCACACTATGACTTTCGTTTATATCCGAAATATCCGTACTATCGGACAAACGATATTGTCGAAACAACGCGCTTTCATCCGTCGCATAATATACACAGTCCATGTGATCTTTTTTATTGTGCAGAGGCATAAATATATATCTTGGTTTTAAAATGCAAAGTTACTACAAAAAAGTGAAATGCGGAAGAATATGGTAATGGATTTGATTTACAGGGGTTTCATTTATGCTGCCAATTATTCCGAGAGCCATTACAATCCACGCCGAAGCCAAATCAAGACGGAGCTACGTTACTTGTTCGTAACCACGCCCAATAGGTGACGAAATGGACACGAATAACGAAACAAGGCTTTAAGGATTAGTGAGTTACTGACAACTCACGCAAAAAATCCGGTAACGAAAAAAGATTGCGCCGTTCTTCCGCAATTTGCGTATCAGAGGAGGGCTCTTCACCAACTAATTTTGAACAAAAAAAATTAAGGACGATGAAGAGTACATTTTCAGTTATTTACTACCTCAAACGTCAGGTAGTGAAAAAAGACGGGACGGTTCCCGTCATGGGACGCATCACGGTGGACGGCAGCCAGACGCAATTCAGTTGCAAACTGACCATCGATCCCAAGTTGTGGGACACCAAAGGGGGACGTGTCACGGGCAGAAGCACGGCGGCACTCGAAACGAACCGCATGCTTGACAAGATGCGGGTGCGCATCAACAAGCACTATCAGGAAATCATGGAGCGTGACAATTTCGTCACGGCAGAGAAGGTGAAGAACGCCTTTCTCGGACTGGAACACCGCTATCACACGCTGATGCAGGTGTTCCAGCAACACAACGAGGACTATGCCAAGCAGGTGGAAGCAGGCATGAAAGCCAAAGGCACGCTTTTGAAGTACAAGACCGTTTACAAGCACCTGCAAGAGTTTCTCAACATCCGTTACCACGTGAAGGACATCGCGTTGAAAGAGCTTACCCCCGCTTTCATTTCCGACTTCGAGATGTTTCTGCGCACGGACAAACACTGCTGCACCAATACCGTGTGGCTGTATGTATGCCCACTTCGGACGATGGTGTTTATCGCCATCAACAACGAATGGCTCACACGCGACCCGTTCAGGGAGTATGAAATCAAGAAGGAGGAAACGACACGCAGTTTCCTGACCAAAGACGAAATCCGCCTGCTGATGGAAGGTAAACTGAAGAACGCCAAACAGGAACTATACCGCGACCTCTACCTGTTCTGCGCCTTCACGGGCTTGTCATTCGCCGATATGCGCAATTTGACGGAAGAGAACATCCGCACCTACTTCGATGAACACGAGTGGATAAACATCAACCGCCAGAAGACGGGCGTGGTGTCTAACATCCGCCTGCTTGACATTGCGAAACAAATCATCGACAAATACCGCGGGCTGTGCGAAAACGGCAGGATTTTCCCTGTTCCCCACTACAACACGTGCCTTGCCGGAATCCGTGCCGTCGCCAAGCGTTGCGGCATCACCAAGCATATCACGTGGCATCAGAGCCGCCATACGGCAGCCACGACGGTGTTCCTCTCCAACGGTGTACCCATCGAAACAGTCAGTTCCATGCTGGGACACAAGAGTATAAAGACAACGCAGATATACGCGAAGATAACCAAAGAGAAGCTCAACCAAGACATGGAGAACCTTGCCGCAAGATTGAACCAAATCGAGGAATTTGCAGGATGTACCATCTAAAACAGAGACGCCATGAAACGTGACATAATCATTATAGAGGACAAGACGGTCAGCGTAACCGGTAACGAGGTATGGATGACCGCCGGGGAAATCGCCGAAGAGTTCCATGCCACCGTCCCGGCAGTGAACGCCGCCATCAAAGCCGTCCGCAAGTCGGACGTGCTGAACGACTACGAGGTATGCCGCTACATACAGCTTGAAAACGGCCTGTACGCGGATGTTTACTCGCTTGAAATCATCATTCCAGTAGCCTTCCGGCTGAATACCTACTATACACACGTGTTCCGCATGTGGCTGGTGGAAAAGGCACTCTCAAAGGAAAAGAGGCAGGCATACGTGATGTTCATACAGAACGGGAAAACCGGATATTGCTGAACACGCATACAGACAACGAAAAAGGAAACGGACAACGCCATCGGGTGCCGTCCGTTTCCTTTTTTTCATGCAACCGCCTTATTCCAGCGGCTTGAGGTAATTCGCCTCCAACAGTTCACGCAGTCCCGATTCGGGATAAAGCACCTTACCTGCCAGAAGGATAAAGGGCAGCATCCTGTTGTTGCGATACTCCTGCAAGGTGCGGCGGCTTACCCGGAGCATTTCCGCCACCTCCTTGTCCGTCAGGTAATGTTCCCCGTCCAGTGGCGGACGGTAACTTTCCAAAAATGCGGAGAGCCATTTGGAGCCTTTGAGCATATTCTGTATCGCGGTGGCAACCGGCTCGTCCTCCATTGAGAAAACCTCGTTGTTCTCGTTCATCATAACATCGGATTAAGTGGTTAATAAAAACAGAGTCATTTTCCATCGGGATAGATCGTGCCGATAAGCGGAATAAGCCGCCTGACCTCCTCCGGCCTGTAATAGAATCTGCGGTTCATCTGCGAGTAGCCGATAAGCCGCCTGTCACGCAA
>ERZ827168.152-NODE-152-length-115152-cov-11.114582_pt1 | contig 115152 bp, 122 predicted proteins | sample MGYA00519868_ERZ827168 | MGnify/ENA primary metagenome ERZ827168 (study PRJEB31778, sample SAMEA3449271) | human gut metagenome | biome: human gut; feature: human-associated habitat; material: faeces | place: United Kingdom | collected 2010/2012 ... | reverse complement strand
ACTTTTGTATTATTTCTTACTAAGCAGTCTCCTGGTTCTAAATAGTCTATTATATCTTTAAATGTTTTGTCTTCTATTTCCTTTGTATCTCTATGTAGCACCATTAATCTTGATTCATCTCTTTTTTCAGTAGGATGTTGTGCTATTAGCTCTTTTGGTAAGTAGTAATTAAAATCTGATACTTTCATTAAATATTTCCCCTTTATTATGTTTTTGGAACGCCTTAAAAAGGTCGTTCCTTTAATTATACCTCATGATTAGCAAAATTTCTTTTTACTGAGTTTATAATTGTTAATACTTCTTCAAATATATTACTTGGTTCTTTATGCCAGTTTACTTCTATTGCATATCTAAAGTTGCTATTATTTGGCGGTTTTGACAAATATACTGATTCGTCAAGTCCTATATATTCATTGGTTTCGGAATCTAGTATATTCTTTCTCATATAGTCTTTGTACCATACATTCAAGCCATCTTCTGTTTCACCATTTTTATAGTTGATTTTTTCATAATCATGTAGTTCTGGAGTTGGATAATCATTTTCTTTGTTATCTCTTTCTAATGTATGCAAAAATTCATGTAAATACACTTCTGCTGGATTTTGATTTGTTATTCCATATTTATATGCAAATATATTAGTGTTTCTATTTAATCTGATTAGAGAATATCCTATTCCATACATATCCATACTGCCAAGCCCTATCCAGTTATCAATAATTGGTATTGATACATTGCCTTTTTCATCTTCCATTCTGCAAACTACAAAGATGTAGTCATATTCCTTTTGTTTTACGGTGTCATAAATCAAATCTTTTACATCAAAATATCTCAAATAGTTACCGTGCTCTTCATCATAGGAAATAGTTGTTACTGGAGTGTCTATTACATTTATTTCATATTTAACTGTCATCTTTTTATTTGAGAAATTATAGCAAATGTCCTTAAATCTTTCCATGTTAAGTTGTGCATTTTTTATATCTTCATCGCTAGTTTTTAAGTTGTATTGTGTTCCATCTATATTTACATTCAATTCTTTTACAATAAAACATCCAACATTCCATTCACTATTTGTGTTTTTAATTCCTTTTTCGATTTTGAAGTCTGAAAACCATACTGTTCCAGTACATTTTCCTTGATTTCCGCCTAGTCTAAAGCTGATTTTAACCTTTTCTCTGTTTTTAGAGTTAAACATATATTCAACTTTCTGCCAATCATTAGTTCCTCTCAACGGTTCTGAATATTCTAAAGTATCTAAAAGGCCTATAGTTGCCCCAACGTCTTTTTCTAAATCTTCTCCAACTATATTTTCGGTTTTTACCATGCATGATATTTTGTACGGAGTATTTGGTTCAATTTCTATTTCTTTGTAAAATGATGCATCATTATAGTCGCTATTTTGAATTTTATAGCTATTATATTTTGAGCATTTTATTTTATTATCTCTAGTAAATTCTGTTTCCTTGTCTTCTGCAACAACTTTCTTAAAATTATTGAAATTGTTTAGTTTGTAAATATTAAATGTTATTATTAAAATTATAATTAGTATTAATGTTACTATTGCGGAAGATATACTTATTTTACCTTCTTGTTTTCTCATTAATTTCCTCCGCATATTTTATTAATTCTATTTGTTATTGAATCTTTACCTAGTATTTGCATTATTTCGTATAAGTCTGGTGTATTATGTCTACCTGTCAATGCTACTCTTATAACTGTGCTTATATCTCCTACATGGCCTTTATAGTTTTCTGGATTTGCCTTGTATTCTTTAACTTCTCTTGCATATCCTCTTTCTTCTGCTAAGTCTTTCATTTTATCAAACCATGTTTGTTTATCATCTTTTATATCGAAATATTTGTTTAAATAGCTATTTAAAATTTCTTTAATTTCATTGCTATCTGTTATATTTTGGAATTCATAACTTGAATTATTTGCAAATTTATCATCATACATATAAATCATAGAATTTTTTACTTCTGACCATTTTGATATATCTTTTCTTGGTTTGTTGCCTCCTCTTTCAATGTTTAATATTTTCATTGCATAATCTTTATTTTCAGTAAGCATAGTTTCTAATTCTTTATCGTATCTTTTAGCCCATTTTAATGTTTCATCATATATTTTTTCTGCTGTGAATTTTGATATTACATTTTTTGAAACGTCTAGTAGTTTTACCATATCAAATACTGCTCCACTTACACTCATTTTGTTTAGTTCTAGCTTAAATTCGCTAATGTCAGTATCTTTATTTGCTCTTCTCCATGGTTCAAAACTTGAATTTGCAATATTTAGTAAGTATTCTACTACTGCTTCTTCTGGTATTCCTTCCTCATGATAATAACTTACTGCTGCTTCTGGATCTTTTCTCTTACTTATCTTTCTTTTACTTCCATTTTCATCTTTCATAATTGTTGCTGTATGTGCATACTTAGGTGGTTTGAAGCCTAATGCTTTAAATAACTCTAAGTGTAATGGAATTGAAGAAACCCATTCATCCCCACGAATTACATGTGTTGTTCTCATAAGGTGGTCATCTATTGCATGTGCAAAATGATATGTTGGAAGCCCATCTGCCTTTATTATTACAATATCTTGGTCATTTTCTGGAAATTCTATGTTTCCTTTAATAACGTCTTTATGTTTTATTTTTCTATCTTCTCTTCCTTGAGATTTGAATCTTATGATATATTTTTCTCCATTTTTTATTTTTTCTACTGCTTCATCTATTGGTAGATTTCTATATTTTGCCCATATTCCATAATATCCTGGTCTTAATTTTGCTGTTTCTTGTTTTGTTCTTATTTCTTCTAGTTCTTCTGGTGTGCAAAAACATGGATATGCTAGTCCTCTTTGAATTAATGATTTTGCATAAGCCTGATATATTTCTTTTCTTTGGCTTTGCTTATATGGCCCATAATTTCCTTTTTCTTCGCTTTCTCCAACCATTCCTTCATCAGGGTTTATTCCAAAGTCTTTTAAGCTATTTACAATTTGAGCTGTTCCATTTTCAATTTCTCTTTTTTGGTCTGTATCTTCTATTCTTAATATAAATACACCATTTGATTGCTGAGCTAATTTTCTATCTATTATTGCTCCAAATAGTCCTCCAATGTGAACAAAACCTGTTGGGCTTGGTGCAAAACGTGTTACCATTGCTCCTTCTGGTAGATTTCTTTCAGGGTATTTTTCTTCGTAGTATTCTATTTCCTTTGCGTCAGGAAATATTAAATTTGCTAATTCATTATAATCCATACTGATTTATCATTCCTTTCATATTATTTTCTTGTTCTTCCATTTGTTTTATAATTTCAACTTGAGCTTTTACTCTTACTAAATTATGGTCTGGTATATCTTTGTTTACTGCATAGTATATGTCACCATTTAAGTAATCTGCTAAAAATCTTGTAGTGTTTTCATAAGTCATCATCCAGCCACCCATTGGTAATAGCTCTAATTCGTCTTTTGTGATTGTATCTTTCATTTTTTCTAAAAAGCCTTTTGTAAAAGCTTCAAATCTTTCCATATCTACATATATTTTAGATAAATCCTGTTCATCTTCTGCGGCTGTTGTAACACCTGTTCTAATGCCCTCCCCAAAATCGTAAACAACTGAACCTGGCATTATTGTATCTAAATCAATTAATGCAACGTATTTGTCAGTGTCTTTATCAAATAAGATGTTGCTAAGCTTTGTATCATTATGAGTTACTCTAAGTGGAATTGTTCCATCTTCTAGCTTACTTGTTATTGCATTTGAGCGAGATGTTCTTTTTTCATCTGTTAAGAATTCTATATAAGGTTTTGCCTTTTCAAAACGTTCTTTTCTTTTTTCAATGTTCTCCTTTGAGTTTATTGCAGTTTCAAGCTGTCTCACTCTATTTGGCGTATAATGAAACTTTGGTATTATTTCAAATAGTTTTGAAGCATCAAAGCCATGTAATTGTTTTTGAAAATCTCCAACTGCCTTTCCAGCCTCTGTAAGTATCTCTAGGCTTTCTGTTGATATGTAAGTTTTTGTGTTTTCTATAAAATATTGCATTCTCCAATTATCATTATATATGTATTTAGGATTTTCACCTTTTGTTTTAATAAATGTTAATGTTGTACTGTCCCCTTTTTTCTTTATAAATTCTGTTACTTCCTCAATGTTGTTCATTAATTCTGCAATATTAGGAAAAACATTTGTATTTACATATTGTAAAATATATTTCTTTCCAGTGTTATACTCAACAAGATATGTTTTGTTGATATGTCCACTATCAATTAGTTTTACTTTATTTGGTTCTCCTTCAATATCAAATTTTTTGGCAATTTCAATTAACTCACTATTTTTCATAATATAAATCCTTTCTATATGGTATGTTTTATGTTAATAATATCAAAAGTCCACCTATTATGCTTAATATAAAGCCAATTATTTTAAGTGCTAATGTTGCACCATTTTGGTCACTAAGGCTGAACATTTTTTTAGCAAATTGTCTTGCATCATATATAAATATTATTCCCAGCATTATAATTATTGCTCCAATTATTTCAAATATTTTCATATATTTTTGCTCCTTTTTATTTTACCTTTGAAATTATATCACATAATTTGCAATTTTTGTAGATTTAAAGCGAATTTTATTGTTTTTTTTGGGTAAACTACATATAAAATTTATTTTTGGAGGTCATATTTTGAAAATATTATTAAGTTTATTTTTTTGTATAATCGCCCTTGTTGGTTGTGCTAATAATAATATAGATAACAACAATGCTAACTACAATGCAACTCCTTTATCTCGTGAAGAAGAAGTTTCAAACAATATAACAAATGATACAAATAATAGTAATTCACTGGTTGAAGCTCCTTCAAACAATACTCGGAGCAACAACACTTGATACTGTTCCAAGTGAAGAACCATTAGCTGCATTTTCTACAAAAGTTTCTCAAAAGGATCCTGATAGACAAACGAACATTACAATTACTTGTCAGTCTCTAAATGGTACAGTTGTTAAATCTGGAGAGACTTTTTCTTTTTGTGATATTCTTGGTCCTGCAAAACCTGAGGATGGATATAAAAAGGCTGACACTTTTGATAGTGACGGCAATACAATTCAAGCTTACGGTGGTGGCAAATGCCAAGTAAGTACAACTTTATATAATGCAGTTTTAGCTTGTAGCGGATTAACTGTTATTGAAAGACATGAACATAGTGGAGATGTATTTTATGTTCCAGAGGGTATGGATGCTTGCGTAGCTTATGGTTCTTGCGATTTTAAGTTTAAAAATGAAAATACTTTTGACGTAAAATTATACTTTTCAAATACTCCTGATAGTATTGATGTTAGTATTGTTAAAATTTCTTCATAAATTCATAGTTTGTTCATAAAATTTAGTATGCAATTTGTTAGAGCCTTTAATAGTATTGATTTTAAGGCTTTAGCATAGATAAATATTATGGAGGGTTTTATGAATAAAAAATTTACATATTTATTGGTTTTTATTTTAATTTGTTCTTTCTGCGTGCCAGTTTTTGCAAGTGATAGTGTTTATGTTTGGTCTGATATAAGTTTACCTGAAGCTGTTTCAACATCAACTGTATTAGGTGAAAATGAGGGTAATTTTCTAAACTTAACTTGTGGCTCAGCTACTTTAATGGAGCAGTCTACTGGTACTATTCTTTATGAACATAATAGTCATGAGCAACTACGACCTGCTAGTGTTACAAAAGTTATGACAATCTTACTTATTATGGAAGCATTAGATGGTGGCACAATTTCGCTTGATGATAAGGTTTCATGCTCTGAAGCAGCTTCAAAAATGGGAGGTTCACAGATTTGGCTAGATACCACAGAAACTTTAACTGTAAATGAAATGTTAAAAGCAATATGTGTTGTTTCTGCAAACGATGCTTCAGTTGCAATGGCAGAGCATATTGCAGGTTCACAAGAGTTATTTGTTGAAAGAATGAATAAGCGTGCAAAAGAGCTTGGAATGAATGATACTTGCTTTAAAAATTGCCATGGATTAGATGAAGATGGTCATGTTACTTCAAGCAATGATATTGCTCTTATGTCTCGTGAACTTATGGTAAATCATCCTTCTATTACAAATTACACAACTATATGGATGGATACTTTGCGAGATGGAACTTCTCAATTAGTAAATACTAATAAGCTTTTAAGGAATTATGAGGGCTGTACTGGATTAAAAACTGGTTCAACTTCAACAGCATTGTTCAATTTGTCTGCAACCGCAACAAGAAATAATCTTTCTTTAATTGCTGTAGTAATGCGTGGTGAAACCAGCAGTATTCGTTTTGAAGAAGCCAAGAAGTTGCTGGATTATGGTTTTAGTAATTTTGAATACTTACAATATGGTCATAAAGGTGATGTGGCTAAAAACGTTTTGGTTAATAAAGGAACTACAAATAGTGTTGAGGTAGTTTTTGAAAGTGATTGTCGGGAGTTTAATTCCTAAAGGTCAATCAGCAAATATTGTAACTACGGTTTCTTTACCAGAGGTTATAAATGCTCCTATTAATAAAGGTGAAAAAGTTCGGCGAAGTAATATTTAGCTTAAATAATGAAACCTTAGGCACAATAAATTTAGTAGCAAATAATTCAGTAAAGAAACTGAATTTAGGCAACATGATGGCTCTTGTTGTAGAAAAGTGGTTTACATTATTAAGATAAAACAAACCCAGGAATTATGGCTTATTTACCATAATTCCTGGGTTTATGTTATTTGCTTTTCTTTTTAGTTGTTTTCTTTTTTACTGCTTTTCTTGCTGTTTTTTTCTTTACAGTCTTTTTCTCTTCTGTCCCTGGCTTGTTCCATGAAATGTAATCACATGAAGTTGGGTTGTTTTCACAAATGTAGTAGTTTCTTCTTTTCTTTGTTTTTCTTATTTGAACTTTTCCTCCACATTTAGGGCATGGTTCATCTATGGTTTCTATTAAAGGTTTTGCATTTTTACATTCTGGGTATCCTGGACATGCTAGGAATTTTCCATATTTGCCATACTTTATTACCATCATTCTTCCGCATTTTTCGCAAGGTACATCTGAAACTTCATATTCTAATTTTACATGTTCTAGCTCTTTTTCTACTTTTTCAACTGTTGTTTTAAATGGTCCATAAAATTCTTGTATAACCTTTTTCCATTCTTCTTTTCCTTCTGCAATTTTATCAAATTCTTCTTCCATCTCGGCTGTGAATTTAACATTTAAAACATCTGGGAAATTTTCTACTAATAGCTTATTTACTATCTTTCCAAGTTCTGTTGGATGTAATTGTTTTTGTATTTTTTCTATATATCTTCTTGCTAAGATTGTTGTAATTGTTGGAGAATACGTACTTGGTCTGCCTATTCCTTTTTCTTCTAATGTTTTAACTAAACTTGCTTCTGTATACCTTGGTGGTGGTTCTGTAAAGCTTTGTTTTGATTCTAATTTTTCTTTTTTAAGTTCTTGATTTTCTTGTAATTCTGGAATTTTTTCAAATTCTTCCTTTTCTTCAAAATCTGCTGTTTCAACATATAAGGTCATAAATCCTTTAAACTTCAATGTTTGACCGTTTGCTCTTAAGTTATAATTATCTGCTAATATTTTTACTGCAACTGTATCATATATAGCAGCTGACATTTGGCTTGCAATAAATCTATTATATATTAATTTATATAGCTTATATTGGTCATTGGTTAAACTAGATTTTACTTTTTCTGGAGATAATTCAATATATGTTGGTCTTATTGCTTCGTGTGCATCTTGAGCTTCAGCTTTGGTTTTGTAATATCTATTTTCGTAATATTCTTTTCCATATTCATTTTCAATATAGTCTTTTGCCCATTTTCTAGCTTCTTCTGAGATTCTTGTTGAGTCTGTTCTCATGTAAGTAATTAATCCTACTGTTCCCTTTTCGGCTATTTTTACACCTTCATATAGTCCTTGTGCAACAGACATTGTTTTTTTGATAGCAAATCCTAGTTTTCTTGATGCCTCTTGTTGCATTGTACTAGTTGTAAAAGGTGGTGCAGGAGTACGTTTCTTTTCTCCTTTTTTTACCTCTTCTACTGTGTAAGTAGCTTTTTCTAGGTCTTCTAATATTTTGTTTACTTCTGCTTCTGTGTGTATGTCTATTTTTTTGTTATCTTTTCCATATAATTTTGATTGGAAACTTTTTTTAGTTTTTGGCTCTTTAAGTTTTGCATATATATTCCAGTATTCTTCTGGTTTAAAGTTTTCTATTTCTTCTTCACGTTCCACAATTAGCCTTACCGCAACTGATTGAACTCTTCCTGCTGATAAGCCTTTTTGAACTTTTTTCCATAATACTGGGCTAATTTTATATCCAACTATTCTATCTAGCACACGTCTTGCTTGCTGTGCATCTGTTAAATCCATGTCTATTTTTCTTGGCTTGCTTATTGCATTTTTTACCGCTTCTTTTGTTATTTCATTAAATGTTACCCTACATACTTCATCTGGATTAATTCCCAAAATGTATGCTAAATGCCATGCTATTGCTTCACCTTCACGGTCAGGGTCAGTTGCTAAGTAAACTTTTTTAGCATCTTTTGCATCTTTTTTTAATGTTTTTATTAAATCTCCTTTTCCTCGAATGTTAATATATTGTGGCTCTAAGGTTTTTTCATCTACTCCCAATTTTGACTTTGGTAAGTCTCTAATATGTCCCATTGAGGCTACTACTTTGGTATTGCCTCCTAAAAATTTTTTTATAGTATTCGCCTTTGCGGGTGATTCTACTATTATCAATTTATCTGTCATATAATTTTTCCTTTCTGTTCTTGACTTTTATCTTATGGAGTTTATTATTTCTTTTGTTATTATTTACGTCTACGTAATATCCAATTTGTTTTTGCTTCTACTGGTATATGTATTTTAACTTTTTGTCCTTCTTTTCCTGGATTTACGAATTCTATTGGTTCATCTGTTTCTGCATCCCATAATTCTTTAATTGTAAATTCAACTGGTTCAACTTTATCTGGTATTATCAATTCCAAAGTATCTCCAATTTGTAATCTGTTCTTTATTTCTATTATACTCTTTTTTGTTTCATATTCCTGCACTTTTCCTCCAAATTCATAATTTGGGTTGTATTGTTTTCCTTCATATTCTTGGAAATCTCTGTTGTTTTTATCATTGAAATAAAAGGTTGTTAATCCTCTAGTTTTTGTTTTTTCTAATTCTTTTAGATATTTTGTGTAGTCATAGTTATCTGGATCTTTTGCATAATCGTCTATCGCTGCTCTGTATGTATTTATTACTGTTGCTAAATAATATTCAGTTTTTAGTCTTCCTTCAATTTTTAAACTATCTACACCCATTTGCATTACTTCTGGCAATTCCTTTATTAGGCACATATCTTTTGATGATAAAATATATGTTCCGTATTCATCTTGTTCAACTGGCATCATAAGCCCTGGGTTGTTTTTTTCTTCTAGATATAAATTGTATGCCCATCTGCAACTTTGTGCACAGTCTCCAAGGTTTGCACATCTACCTGCTAAAAAGTCACTTAAATGGCATCTTCCTGAGTATCCATAGCATATTGCTCCATGAATAAACATTTCTATTTCTAGGTCTTCTGGTTTATTTTTCATTATTTCTTTTATTTCTTCCTTGCTAAGTTCACGAGCAAGTATTATTCTTTTTGCTCCATTATTATACCAGAATTTGCTTGTATGATAGCTTACTGTATTTGCTTGTGTACTTATGTGAATTGGTAAATTTGGTGCTAGTTCTTTTACACAATCTACTACTCCTCCATCTGATACGATAACTCCATCTGCTTTTATTCTATCTAACATTTTTATTTGTTCTTTTACTTCATCATACATATAATCTCTTGCATATATGTTTAATGGCACATATACTTTCTTATTTATGCTATGTGCGTATTTTATTATTTTTTCTAGTTCATTATCATTTATTTCAACTCTTGACCTTAGTGATAATTTTGATGTTCCGCAATATATGCTATCAGCTCCATATTCAAAGGCAACTTTTGCTTTTTCAAAAGAGCCTGCTGGTGCTAGTAATTCTGGTTTTTTCATTATCTTTCTTCTCCCTTTTCTTTATCTTTTTTCATAACTAAAAATGGATACATTTTTCTTAATATTTCTTTCATTTTTAGAGCTCTCATTCTTCCATTTTCAGATACCCACATTGCAGGTATATCGTATGGGCTAAATTGATTGTTATCATATTTTCTTTGTATTTTTTCTTTATCAACTTGTTTATAGGTTGAGTGTGAAGCTTTTCCAGTTGCAGCATTAATAGCAACTTCAAGGGTTTTAAATTGGAATTCTATCTCTGGGATGTTCTCATACTCTTCATTTTCTAATCCTAGTAAAGCAGTTTTATCCTTTTTTAAAGTTAACATTCTGTGTTCTGCTTTGTAACCATTAGGTTTATCCCATTTGTTGCATCTTTCTTCATTTGCAACCATATACTCTTCGATTTTATTCTTAATTACTTCTAATTCGTCTTCTGTGGCTGCTAAAACCTCCATGCCGAAAATATCATCAAGAGCTTTATTTTTATCATTTTTAAACGCTGATTTTGGTGACTTTATTCTTGCTCTTAATTCTACATAGTCAGAAATTTCTCCTTGATTTTTTAGCTCATTTATAATTTTATTTATTTTTAGCATTATCACAATAAAGCTTTCTCTTTGGTCAGATACATAATTGTAGTATGCATAAAACTGTTCAATTTTCATTTTTTGAGCTTCATCCAACTTAAATTTATTCCCTTCCATTCCTATCACCTCTTATTTAGTTTTCTTGCTTATTGCAAGCCCATCCCCAACTTCTAAAATTTTTGTTTCTAAGTTTTCATTTTCAGTTAATTCTTTTAGAAATTCTCTAAGGCCTCTTACAGCTGTTCTTTGTTTATGTTTGTTATAATCACTCATAACATATCCTTTATATAATACGTTATCTGCTATTATTATACCATTTTTTTCTAACATTCGTAAAGCCTCTGTTAAGAATATTGGATATTTACCTTTTGCAGCATCTATGAAAACTACATCATAAGGTCCTGTAAGAGTTGGTAAAATTTCTAATGCATCTCCCTCAAATATATGTATTTTATCTTGAAGTTTTAAATCTTCTATGTTATTTTTAGCTTCTTTTACTCTTTCTTCGTCTCTTTCTATTGTATCAATATATCCTTGTTCAGTCAAATATTTAGAAAATCTAATTGCTGAATATCCAACTGCTGTACCGATTTCAAGTATTCTAGTAGGTTTTTTTTCTTGTAAGATTTGTCCAACAGTTTCTAAAGTATCATCCATTATAATTGGAATATGATCTTCCAAAGCTTTTTTCTTTATTTCATCTATTGAATTCATGTTTCCTCCTATTTTTATTCACATATTATATTACTACAAAATCGCCTAAAGTCAATAACTTTAAGCGATTTTTTTGTTTTAGCCTTTCTTTGCTCTTGCTGCTAGTCTTTCTCTTGTCTTTGTGTCTAATATTTTCTTTCTTAATCTTATATTTTTTGGTGTTATTTCTACTAATTCGTCTTCTTCTATAAATTCTATTGCTTTTTCAAGTGACATTTGAATTGGTGGTACTAAACGTAATGCGTCATCAGAACCTGATGCTCTTGTGTTTGTTAAGTGTTTTTCTTTACATACGTTTATTGATATATCTTCATTTCTTGCATTTAGTCCTACTATCATTCCTTCATATACTTCTACACCTGCACCAATAAATAAGTCTCCTCTTTCTTGAGCATTATATAATCCATAAGTTACTGAAACTCCTGGTTCAAATGCAACTAGTACACCTCTTGTTCTTGATTGAACATCACCTTTAAATGGTTCATAAGAATCAAATACATTGTTCATTGTTCCTGAACCTTTTGTATCTGTTAAGAATTCTGTTCTATATCCTATTAATCCTCTTGCTGGAATTTTGAATTCAATTTTAGTATGTCCAATTTCTGCTGGTTCCATGTTTACCATTTCTGCTTTTCTTCTTCCTAGCTTTTCTATAACTGTTCCTATTGATTCATCTGGTACATTTACAACTAATCTTTCTATTGGTTCACATTTTACACCATCAATTTCTTTCATTATAACTTTTGGACGAGATACTAATAATTCAAATCCTTCTCTTCTCATTGTTTCAATTAATACAGATAGGTGTAATTCTCCACGTCCACATACTTCAAAGCTATCTGGTGTTTCTGTTTCACGTACTCTTAAACTTACGTTTCTTTCAAGTTCTTTAAATAGTCTATCTCTAATATGTCTTGATGTTACAAATTCACCTTCACGTCCTGCCATTGGTCCATTATTTACTGAGAATGTCATTGAAACTGTTGGTTCGTCTATATCTACAAAAGGAATTTTTTCTACATTTGTTGGATCACATATTGTGTCTCCAATATTTATGTCTGCAATACCTGATATTTCAACAATATCTCCTGCTTCAGCTTCATCAACTTCTACCTTTTTTAATCCTTTATATGTGAATAATTTTGCAATTTTACCTTGAATGTTCTTGTCGTTTTTGCATACTACAACATTCATACCAGCTTTAATTATTCCTCTTTCAATTCTTCCTACTGCTAGTCTTCCTAAATAATCATCATATTCAATGTTAGATACTAACATTTGTGCTGTTCCTTCTACACTGCATTTTGGTGGTTCAATTGTGTTTATTATTGTTTCAAATATACATTTTACATTGTCAGATTCTTCATCTAAATTCATTTTTGCAATTCCGTTTTTTGCTGATGCGTATATTACTGGGAATTCAAGTTGATCATCACTTGCATTTAGTTCTATAAATAGTTCTAATACTTCATCTACAACTTTAGCTGGATTTGCTCCTGGTCTATCTATTTTGTTTATAACAACTATAGGTTTTAAATTTAAAGCTAAAGATTTCTTTAAAACTTCTCTTGTTTGAGGCATTGCACCTTCAAAAGCGTCTACTAAAAGTAATACACCATCTACCATTTTTAGAACTCTTTCAACTTCTCCTCCAAAATCAGCATGACCTGGAGTATCAACAATATTTATTTTTACATCATTATACATTACTGATGTATTTTTAGCTAAAATTGTTATTCCTCTTTCTTTTTCTATATCGTTTGAATCCATTACTCTTTCAGCAACTTGTTCATTAGATCTAAATGTTCCACTTTGTTTTAATAGGGCATCTACTAGTGTTGTTTTTCCATGGTCAACGTGTGCAATTATAGCTACATTTCTTATCTTATCATTTTTCATTATATTTTCTTCCTTCTTTTCATTTATTTATATATGTTTTAATATAAAACTTTAAGTAAAATTCTTATATTAAAGCATATATTAAAAACTATAAAGGCAGGTTTATGTACCTGCCTTCACTTTTGATTTATTTAATTTGTTTAGCAACTTCTTCTGCGAAGTTTTCTTCTCTTTTTTGTAATCCTTCTCCTTTTTCAAATCTTACAAATCTAATAATTTCGGCATCATTTTGTTTTAATAGTTCTTTAACTGTCATATCTGGATTTTTAACAAATGCTTGGTCTACTAAACAAATTTCTCCATAGAATTTTCCAATTCTACCTTTAACCATTTTTTCAGCTATTTCAGCAGGTTTTCCTTCATTCATAGCTTGAGCTTTTAATATTTCCATTTCATGTTCTACGACTTCTGCTGGAACTTCTTTTTCATTTAAGTATTCTGGTCTTGCTGCTGCAATTTGCATACAAACATCTCTTGCAACTTGTGATGTTCCCTTTGCAAATTCTACCATAACACCTATTTTTCCATCACCATGTGTATAAGTTTCAACTAAGCCTTCTGATTCGAATCTTGCAAATCTTCTTATTGACATATTTTCACCTATTGTTGCTATTTTGTCTGTTAATATGTCTTTTATTGTTTTGCTTTCATCTGCTAAAGCTTTTTGTTCAAGTAATTCTTCTACTGTTGCTGGATTTTTTTCAGCTATGTGTTTTGCTGTATCTGCAACAAATTTTCTAAATTCTTCGTTTTTAGCAACGAAATCTGTTTCTGCATTTACTTCAAGTACAACTCCTAATTTTTTGTCTTCTGCTAAATAGCAGTAAACTAAACCTTCAGCAGCAATTCTATCAGACTTTTTAGCTGCTTTTGTTATTCCTCTTTCTCTTAGAAGCTCTGCTGCTTTTTCCATATCTCCGTCTGTTTCTGTTAAAACTTTTTTGCAGTCCATCATGCCTGCACCTGTTTTTTCTCTTAATTCTTTAACTAAACTTGCAGTAATCATTTTGGTTCCTCCCTATTTATTTTTTATTATTCGTTAGATTCAGCTACAACTTCTTCCATGCTTTGTGGTTCTTCTGTAGCTACTTCTTGTTCTGCTGCTTCAGCTGGTGCTTCTAATATTTCACCTTGTTTTCCTTCAATAACTGCATTAGCCATTACATCTGTAATTAATTTTACAGCTCTAATTGCATCATCATTTCCTGGAATTGGGTAATCAACATCAACTGGGCTACAGTTTGTATCTACTAATCCTATTACTGGAATTCCTAATTTTTTAGCTTCTAAAACTGCTATTCTTTCATTTTTAGGATCTACTACAAAAATTGCTCCTGGTAGATTTGTCATTTCTTTAATTCCACCTAAGTTCTTTTCAAGTTTTTCCATTTCATTTTTTAAGTTAGCTACTTCTTTTTTAGGTAAAACATCAAATGTTCCATCTTGTTCCATAGCTTCTAATTTTTTTAGTCTTTCAACTCTTGTTCTAATTGTTTTAAAGTTTGTAAGCATTCCACCTAACCATCTTTGATCAACATAGAACATACCACTCTTTTCAGCAGCTTCTTTAACACATTCTTGTGCTTGTTTTTTTGTTCCTATAAATAGAATATCTTTTCCTTCCTCTGCTAATTCCTTTACAAAAGCGTAAGCTTCATCAATTTTCTTTGATGTTTTTTGTAAATCGATAATATGGATACCATTTCTAGCTTGATAAATATATTCAGCCATCTTAGGGTCCCATCTTTTTGTTTGGTGTCCGAAATGTACACCTGCTTCAAGTAATTGTTTCATTGCAACTACTGCCATTTTTCATTCCTCCTTGTTTTTTACCTCCACAAAGTCTTCAAACACTTAAAGACACTGATTATTCCTTTGGAATTATAAGCACAACTTTAAGCTAAACTATGTGTGCGTATTTTTCAACTTGTATAGTATATCAAATTAAAAGCACAAAGTCAATAGTTTTCGTCTAAAAAAGCAATATATTATAAAAAAGAGGAGTACTTTTATATACTCCCCTTTTTCTTTTTCATAGGTCTACATTTAATGAATTTCGTAGACTCCATTTTCATTAATGGTAACAATAATTGTTCCATTTTTCACACCATCGATAAAATCATTCGCTACCTTGTCGGATATTCTTTTTTTGTTGAAATATTTTTTTGCTCTGGCTTTCATATCGAATGTGTAGAATTTACCATTTTCTCTGAAAGTCATTTCAAGACTTGCTGGTTTACTTAAAATCCAGTTTCCATTGTCTTCTCTGACTTTTGAATAGCCCTGCTTAAAGTAAGGCCGAATGTCTCGAAAAGAACCTTGAACTCTAAGCTCTTCGGAATCATTGTATGTACCATTAATGAATTCAGCCATGGATATTTCTCCTCTGCTGTAAATAAAATTTCACCATTTTGGTGATTATTTAATTATACCATGCGTTTCCATATTATGTCAAGTTTGTGTTGACTCTGCTTAGTTTCAGAGTAACACTTCCTAAAACTATTTCGAGATATTTAGTTAGTATATTTGTAATATGTGCAAATAATGGTTTGTTTATATACTTTATTTAATTTCATTTTATTAATTTCTGTCAAATTTATGTATATTTTTCTATTTTTTTCAAATACTAATTTTGAACATAATAAGAAAAAGGAGGTAATGTTTTGAAAGCAACTGGAGTCGTAAGAAGAATTGACGATTTGGGTAGAATTGTTATTCCTAAAGAAATTAGAAGAACCCTACACATTAAAGAAGGAGATCCACTTGAAATTTTTACTGATAAAGAAGGAGAAATTATTTTAAAGAAATACTCACCTATTGGCGAACTTTCAGAATTTGCTACAGGTTATGCTGAAACTCTTTCAAAAACAACTGGTCATATTGCTTGTATAACAGATAAAGACACTGTTATTGCCGTTTCTGGTGGTTCTAAAAAAGAATTTTTGGAGCAATCTTTAAGTCCTGAATTGGAAAAAGTTATCGAAAACAAAGAAATATATACAAGTAAAGCAAATAATGAAATTGCTTTGCCTATCACTCAAAATGATAATAAGCAATGGCGTTATAATTCACAAGTTATTTATCCTATCATAGCTGATGGAGATGTTATTGGAAGTGTTATTTTACTTTCTAAAGAACAAAATACACAAATGGGAGATACAGAGTTAAAAGTAGTTCAGTCAGCGGCTGGATTTTTAAGTAGTCAAATGGATGTTTAATTAAATAATACAAATGGATGGAAGTTTTGCCTCCATCCATTTTTGTATGTTTTAAAGTATATCCTTTACAGATTCGCTTATGATTTTATTTACATCAGCAAGCATTATATTAAAACGTACTTCCATATCAAAGTATTCTTTTATTTGCTTGTCCGCATTTAAAATGTTATACATCTCTTGTAATTTTTTCATTTTTTCTGGATCATCTTTCCCTTGAAATGACATTACTTGTACATCATATCTTATTTTTTCAAAATCATCTATTTTTGTTTTCATTTCTGGATTATTTGCCATTTCTTCTTTTGCTTTTTTAAATTCTTTATATTCTCTACTTTCTTGAATTGCTTTTGCTAGGTTATTGGCCTCATCATATACATACATATTTATTTTCCTCCTTTTTTTTAAGGAACGACTTGTTCTTCGTTCCCTACATATGTGTCATATTTTAAGCATAGGCTTGACGTTTTTTGAATGATAATAGATTTGTAATTTCGTTTTCCGTTCCTTTTGCTTTTTTTGTTTTCTTTGCTTTTTCTTGAAGCATTTGATTTGCTTGACGTTCTGCCATTGTTTGACAAATTGCTTTTTCATAGGTAAAATATGTGTCTTGTGCAATTTTTGCCCAGTTATATTCATTTTTAACTTTTAATTTTGCTTGTTTTGTTACTTTATCACATAATTCTGGATTTAATAATAGGGCTAGTATTGAGTCTGCTAATGAATTTGGATTTCCTGCATAGCTCTTCATGCCATCTACTCCATGCTCTACTATTTCATTTAATCCTCCAACATCTGATACAACTGTTGGAACTCCTGCAAGCATTGCTTCTAGTGCTACTATTCCAAATGGTTCATAAGTGCTTGGGAACACTGAAACATCAGCACATTTATACATTTTTGATACTTGCTTTGAGTTTAAATAGCCTGTAAAATATACTTTCTGGCTTAATCCCATACTATTTACTTGCTCTTTTAGCTCGTCTATCATTCCGCCTTTTCCTGCTATTATTAATTTAGCATCATGATAGCCTTCTAAAATTTTTGGCATTGCTGAAATTAAGTGTTGTACTCCTTTTTCATATACTAGTCTTCCCATAAATAGTATTATTTTTTCATTATCTGCTGCATATTGTCTTCTAAAATCATAGTCTCTTTCTACTCCTGTATAAGAGTTTATGTTTACTCCATTTGCAATTACATTTATTTTTTCATAAGGCAAACCAAATAGTCTTTGTAAATCATTTTTCATAAATTTGCTGTTTACTATTACTTCTGATGATTCATAAGTTAATAGCCATTCTGTATCATTAATATATCTTTGTGTTTCATCATGTATTCCGCTGTTTCTTCCTGCTTCTGTTGCATGAATTGTACATACTAGTGGTATTCCATAAGAATTTTTTAATGTTTTTGCACTATATGCTACTAGCCAGTCATGTGCGTGTATAACATCAAATTTTCCATTTTTCTGTATTAACTCATTTGCTTTTGCTACCATGTTGAAATTTAATTGCATTATCCAATCAATAAAATTGTTTGGGTTAATCATAAAATTGTCTACTCTATATACATCTACGCCCTTATCATTTTCATAATATGGCACGTTTCCTTCTTTGTATGTAATAACTGTTACCTCATGACCATCTTTAATAAGTCTTTTTGATAAATCATTTACTACTCTAGCTATTCCCCCTACTATTCTTGGTGGATATTCCCATGTTAACATTAATATTTTCATTTAAAACTCCCTCCGTTTGTTTTTCCTTTGTTTACTGCTCGTATTTTTTACTATATTGTATATTATATTTTTAAAAAAGTAAACATTTTTTTACATTTTTTTTAAAATATTTTTAGCAGTAATAACAATATTGCTCCTGGTATTCCAAACAAGCCTACAAAGATTGAAGTTACAACATTTAGCCCTATATGGAGTCCATAATTTGCTCCTATTTGGTTAATTACAAATATTAATATTCCTCCTAATATGGAGTTAAATATTAGTTTTAAAATTTTAAATGCAGAAACTTTAAAAACAGCTCCAATTATTATTATAGATATTACACAGCCTATAATTATTAATATATCGTTTAGTTCCAAAAGTAATCCCTCCCCTTTAATAGGTATGTTTTACTTTGGACAAATATTCTTTTTAACTTATTTTTACATTTAGTTCATGTATTGTATCAAGTTTAAATCCTCTTTCTTTCACTTCTTTTATTAGGTAATCAAGCTTTGCTTTATGTGCTTTTATTTGATACAAGTAGTAGTCTATTAAATCTCCTTCTGCTTCCTCATAATTTCTATTTGCAATGTTTAATTCTGTTTTTGTTCTTATTATACATTCAACTAGCTGAGCGTCAATTTTATTTTTTCTCATGTTTAATCTCCTCACAATTTTTATTATATACAAAATTTGGGAAATTATTTATTTTTTTATTGATATTTGAATTTATTTAAGTTATAATACTTTTATGCCATTATAGCTCAGTTGGTAGAGCAACAGATTCGTAACCTGTAGGTCGGGAGTTCGATTCTCCCTAATGGCTCCATTAAGTAAACTTGTCGCACCAGACAAAAAAAATTAATCGACTGTAAATGGTCGATTTTTTTGTCGCTTTTTATTGAAAAAGAAAGGTTGGTGTGAAAGGAAAATAAATTATGAAACTCTTTAAGTGTCAATAGCCTTGCACTATCTGGCACTTATTTTTATATTAAATGCCTTTCTATTCAAATCGAAGGGAGGAATTTAATACTATGAACGAAGAAAGAAAAGTTGCAGAATTAAATAAAAAATGGTATAATGTTTACGTAAAATTTTACAATTCTGTTTTGCAGGTTTATATATAGGCAATTTAAATAAAAATAATTTTTTCAGGAGGTAATTGGCATGAAAAAAGGAAACCTTAAGCAATTTTTTAAAGAAATTTTGGGATGGTTTGCGTTTGGAATTTGGCTATTCTTGATATCAGGAACTATCGGCTATCTTTTAGAAGGTCAGTCCATAGGCACAAAGATAACGCTTATTGCTGTCTCTGTTATATATACTGTAGCAGGACTGGCAATGATGGCTAAAGCAGGTGCTAAGTGGGAAAAGCAAGAAGCAGAGACCAAACAAAAGAGACTACTGGAACTTGAAGAACGGTATAAATATTATATAGGTTTAGTAAATTCTCAAGTGCAAGAAACGTTAAACAAATTAGAAAAAGAATTATTATGCACATTTGAAATCAATACAAGTCTTGAATATTTAATTTCTTTTGATGATTATAAGGAATGGATATGTAGAAATAGAATTGTTGGAAAACCAGACAGTTTTATTATAGCTAGTTGTTTGATGTATAGTCTCATAGACCATCCTATAATTGCAATAAAAGGAACCGAAGAGATTGAGGATTTAGAAGGTATCAAGTTTAGTATTAATCTTGATATAGCAATGAATTGTGCTTTTAAAATCATTTCTGAGCCTAGCACTTATTATCAAGACAACTTTTTCTGGTTGGAAGAAAAACATCCAAAAGTAAATATAGTTGTTCCTAATGGACTTATTAAAAATAGTGATTTATATCAAAGAATAGTCAGCACTATTTATCATGATGATTTGGAAAATAAAAGAACTTCCATTATGCAATTTTCAAACTTACTACACCTTATTTACTTAAATTGCCAATAAAATTTTCAAAAAAATAAGCTAGATACTTGGTTAAAAGTGTCTAGCTTATTTTTTGAAATATATTATAATATATTGAATGGTATTCAAGAAACTTTCTAAGCTTCGAGGTATTTTTATACATAATTTTGACATCTATGGAATATAATAATATCGTCAAATATTGATTTGACAAGTTAAATATTATATATTAAAATATATTTAACTTAACCCTCTACTACTTATGTAGTAAGACGGGAGCCAAAAAGATTTTGGAGAGTTCAATAGCAACTCTCCTTTTTTTATTTTGTAAAAAACTAGAAATTTGAAGAAAAAATTTATTTGATAGTGTACTTTTTAAAAAACTTATGCTAAAATGTATTTACAGTTGATTAAAGAACGGAAATATTGGAGAGTTTTTCGCAAATACGACAAACGTTCCATTAAGGAAAATCGTCGCACTTTGACGAAAATATTGATAATTTATCTATATTTGTAAATTAAATTAAAAATCTAAGATAAGGAGTAAATAAATATGTTATTTATATTAATTATTGTATTAATTATCGTAACTATTATTTTATCAATATTAAAAAAGAAAGATATAGTAACTTTAAGATTTAATGGGAAAAAGATGATAATTATTCTATTGATATTACTTTTGTTATATGGTTGTTTTAAAATATTGGTCAAAAGGCATGATATCATTTTCTTTTTTCAATCTTTAAAATATGAAAATGTGGATAAATATGATTATAGTAACGATATTGCTAATAATGGATACATTTCAAAAGAAGGTGCAATTAGAATTGCAAAAGAAAAAACTAATAAGAAAAGAATTGCGAAAGTAACTTGTGAACTAATAGAAAATGGCACATATATTAACTATGATGAAGCGTTTGGAGATATTAAAGATATATTGGATAAAAAATTAGATACTTCTACTAACAAAAAACAAGCAACATTTTGGCTGGTAACTTTAACAACAGGCTGGGTCTCTTTATGTGGGCATGAAGAAGAATGGTATTTTAAAATAGATTATTACACGGGTGAAATTCTACAATGGGATGTTACTTTGTAGCAAATAAAAGTGAGAGTTCAAAGCAACTCTCACTTTTATTTGTTTAAAAGAATTTTTCTATACTTTGAGTTATTTTATGTAATAAATAATAGCTTAACACTTGTCATCAAGTATTAAGCTATTTAACTTTTCATCATAGGATTATTCCTATGGCATCGGCATACCGCCTCAAATATCTATATTTAGTATAGCATTTTTGATACGATAAGTCAATCAAAACACGAAATTTTTTCACATTTCTATACTTATTATATGCAAAATTAAAATAATTATTGATGATTTTCTAGTTTTTGCATTTTGTAATGTAATGGTTCAAAGATTTGCTCAAAGAGTTTGTTATAAATTTTATCAAAAAATTGATTTGACGTTTTTCATAACCTCGAAATCACTCTGTTTTTATCAATATACTTTGCTTCATATAGCATAACTACTGTATTTCTTTGAAATCCGTCTTTGATAGTTCCAACTTCAAATTCAGGATAGATATTTCCTTTTTTATCTTTTCTAGGATTACCACTTGAACAAGGTACTATAAAAATCTTTGTAGCAGTTTCCTTTATAACAATAGCAGGATGTATATAGGCAAATTCTCTATCATAATTATTCCAACCTAAATCAACTAAAAGTATTTCACCTAAGTTATATTTAGTAAAATTGTTTTGTTGAGATGCAGACAAATGTTTTTCATTGGATTCTATCCATAACGCTATTTCGTAAGCTGATTGTTCTGTTAACTTAAATTCATAATTTTTCAATGAAGTAAAAAACTCCTTTTTTAATTGTTCATCTTGCATAAATTTTATATTTTTAAATTTATTATCATTTCTTTTAATAAGACTAATTATGTTTTTGTTTATATTCAAAATATTTCACTTCCTTTTCTACTGAATTATACTATTTTTCAATATAGAAGTCAATAGTCTTAAGGACAAAGTTATAATGTCTAAAATTATAGAGTAAATTTTATCGTATTTTTTAATTTAATTTTTTTATGAATAAATTTTGTAATTAATTATAATAATATGATTATGGAGGTAAATTATGAAAACTTTGTATTATATTGTACTTACACTTGTTATAATAGGAGCGTTAAACTGGTTGCTTATTGGTCTTTTTAATTTTGATTTAGTTGCTATGTTATTTGGGGAAATGAGTGTTCTTAGTAGAATTATTTATGTTTTAGTTGGTATAAGCGGTTTAATTTCAATAGGTTTATATTCAAAAATAGACTAGATTTTATCATAAAAAAGTCAACTTTACGTAGGATTACGTGAAATTGACTTTTTCTGGTTTGATTATGAATTTATTTGAATCTTCTTCCTTTTGCTGGCTTTTCGCCTTTTTCTATTTGTTCTTCTGCTTCTGGCATATTATTGTTTTCTTCAATTTTTTCAATGTTTTCTACATTTTCGCTATTTTCTTCTTTAATGTTGTTTGCCATTTCTGGATTTAGGGCTGCGTTTGCTCTTTCTTTTAAATTATCCATATTATATTCTGCAAGTTTTGATAATAGTTTTTGATAGTTCTTATAGTCTACTGCTAGGTAAATTGTTAATCCTACAAAGGCTACTGTTGCAAATAACAACATTCCTGTAATGATTTGATTAAAGTTTGTATGAGCCCAATTTCCTACAGTTGCACCTATTCCACTAAACCAGTTTTTAATTTTTTGTGTTGTTGTTAATGGTACTACTACTGGTTCTTCTTCTCTTTCTAATACTATAGTGTATATTTTTTGTTCTTCAAGCCCAGCTTCATTTGGTAATGTTACCTTTATTGTTATTTCGTTTTTTCCTGCTTTTAAATCTTCATTTCCTGATAATTCGATTTTTGCATTTTCTCTATTTGCTGTTGCTTCAATTTGCAATTTTTTAATTGTATGTGATAGTCTTTCGTTTATTTTGTATTCGTAAATATTTCCAATAAATTGTGGTTCTAATACTATATTTACTTTTTCATTGTTTTCGTTTATGTATGATATTCCTAATGTTGCTAAGCTAAGCTCTGGTAAAGCTCTTGTTGCATATATTTTATATGTGCTTGTGCTTCCGTCTTCAGCTGTTACAATTATTTCTACTGTATTGTCTCCAACTTGTAATTCCTCATTTCCAACTACTTTTACTGTTGCTCTTGAGTGCTCTTGTGATGCTGCTATATTTAGTTTAGTAATTTCATTTGGAACTATTACTGCATATTCATATACGTTTTTAGCAAATTCTGGTGAAAATACACCTTCTGCAATTTGTAATGATTCTAAGTTTGAATTACTTGATTTTTTTACTGTTGGTGTTGAAGTATTTGTATTTGGTTTTGTATTGTTGCTAGTATTGTTTGATGGTGCTGGAGTTGGTTCTGGCTCTGGTGTTGGAGCTGGTTCCGGCGTTGGTTGTATAATTGATACTGATTTTGTTTTTCCAATAGATATATCAGTTTCGGTTGCAAAGTCTCCTACAGTTCCAGATGCTGTTATTGTTACAGAACCTGAGCTACCTGCTGTACAGCTAAATGAAAGTGAACTATTTTCTAGCCATTGGCTTGCAGAACCTGTTCCTCCTGATGTTGTTGCACTTATTGGTCCTGCGGCATCATTTAAAGTAACTGTTACTGTAAATGTTTCACCAGGGGCTACTGATGATTTAGATGTGCTAATGCTCAAAGTTGCAGCATTTGATGTGGTTTGAAAAATAAGTAAAGCAGCTAAGCACATACAAATTGTAATAATAATTCTAATAGTTTTTTTATTCATAGTTTTCTTTTGTCCTCCTTAAATTATAATGAGATATTGCTACCATTCATTATATGATTTTTAACTTTTACATAATCTGCTGGTGTGATGTTTCCATCTCCATTAACATCAGCAGCCTTCTTATATAAATCATTTAAAGTGTTTGTTCCCATTATGTTATTTTTTATTTTTACATAGTCAGCTGGTGTAATTTTTCCATCACCGTTTATATCTCCTAATTTCACTATTGTATATTCTATTTCCCCAATTTTCAAAATTGCACCTGTTCCAAATGTTTCTCCTATAAGAGTTGCTTCTGGTATGTCTGCAATTAGTGTAGTTGGTGTTACTTTTACAATTCCTTCTTCTATTCTATATTTTTCTATTGGAGCTTTTTGTATATATGCTTCTGATATATATCCTTGTGTTCCATCTTCTAATTTTACTCTATACCAAATATGCCCATCAATTTTATAATTTATCTTGTCTATTACTGTAACTCCGTGTTCCAACTGGTATAACTCTTTGCACTCTAGTGCTTGTTGTTCCTGGTCCATTTCTTAGGTTGCAAATTACTCCTATTGTTTGAGGTTCATTAACGATTTCTTGAGTATCTACATCTTGTAAATATTCTCTTGAAGCATACCCTATTATTACTTCACTTCCAGTATTGTAAGCTACTCTATCCCAATAACGTCCATCAGTATCTATTTGTTCTGCTCTTTCTATTCTTACTATGGTTGTTCCTTTTGGAACTTTTGCTTTTTCACTATAATTTATTGATGGTCCACTTCTTATTGAAAGTGGTGTATATTGAGTATTTACTACAACGTTCTCTGTGTGTAGTGATATTTTTCTTCCTGGTCTTTCTGATGCTACACTTGGCATATTTTCGTATATAGGTATTATAAAGTTAAAACTACTATCTAAAATTCCCAAACTTGCATAAGCTTCATAGACTTCTGTACTTTCGGTATATGGAGCTGATACATTTTGTTGATATTGGTGATTATATAAGCTATATTTACTTGCACTATCTACATGGTATTTTTGTAAATATAATGTATCTTGATAGTTTCCAATATATCCACCTTTTAGAAAAGCTGCTCCTCCATGTATAGAGTATTCTGGGTTTGTCCAACCACTTGATTTTGCTTTTTCTAATCCTCGTTTTATTATTTCTGGTGATGATGTTCCAGAAGCTGCAACATTAAAATAGTTATAATATCCTAAATATGTTGTTGATACTCCTGTTTCTGTATCTGTATATGTATAATTTCCACTTATTAAGCTGCTTCCTCCGCTTCCTTGTTCTTGTCTAATTCTTGCTGCTAGGTGATATGGACTTATGTTATTAATTTTTCCAGCTTCATATATAACTTGAGCATAAGATTTATTTAAAACCTCTGTGCCGCCTTCTACGTTTAAAAAGCTAATTGTATCTTTATCCATAAATGAACCAGCAAGTATTGCTTTTACACCTTCAATAGTATGAACTTTTTCATTAAATGATAGTGTTTCAAATGCAAATATATAATCCTCGTTTAACCAATTTCTTGGATCCATATAATATGATACTGTTTTATTTGAAGCACAATACCAACTTCCATTTTCTTTTAAGTTTAATCCACATTCTGGGCATACCCAGTCCATTGCATTTCCTGTTGCTAATGTATAATATAATAAGCTTCTTGTATGTAATACTGTTGTTTCATTAGCTATAACATTGTTCCAGTCTAAACCTGTATAAAGTATTGTAAAATTCCAATTTGGGTGTGCTGTTTTAAGTTCCTGCACATTTGCATATATCTCTGGATAATTTACTAGACTTGACAAATCATCTGTTCTTTCTCTTGCTTGTACATTAGTATTACTAAGTACTTCTATTATTGCATAGAAAATTATAGCTAAAGCGAGTATAATCTTCCAGCTTTTTTTAATTTTATTCATTATTTCCTCCAATTATCATTTGTATATTTCTAATTGATTATAGTATATAATATCGAAAAATGTAAGTCAAGTATAATTTAATAAAAATATCTGGAAAATTTTTAAAGCACGTAATATTAAAATTACGTGCTTTATTTGCCTTCAAATTTGTATATATATGGTTTTATCTCTGGTAATAGCTCTTTTACTCGTATTATCTCACCTGTTTTTGTTGTTATTGTTATATTCGGGAATGTTGTTAACATTTTTTTATTCCCCCAAAATTTATTTATAAAGTTTCTTTTACCTTGATTTTGATATATAGCATTATATATTTTTGTTGCTTCTTCTTTATGTTTTATATCTAGGTTATTTTGGGTAGACATCCTTATTAAAAATAGTTCTACAGCAAGTCCAGTTGCAATTATATTAATTAACATAAAGAAAACTGCTATTGATATTATCCATTTTATGGCTTTTGGTTTTAATTTTTTCTGTATAAAGCTTATAAATTTATCAACATAAGGGTTTATCATTTTCATTAAAATTAAGCTTAAGATTCCCCAGAATAATGCATAAAGTAAGCATATTCTTCCATTTACATTTAAGAATCTATTAGAATAGTCCCACCATCTTGCATTAAAAAAGATTTCTCCTAAAAAACTCATAACATATTCAATGGCGGATCCTGTTATACATCCTCCAAAGAATAGTGTATAATTATTTTTATTAAACCAATGTTTAAGTACTATTATTAATACTACTGCTCCCACTCCATATATTCCACAAAATGGGCCATAAAGGAAACTCTTTCTGCTTTCTAAAACGTTATAGTTTATTAATGCAAATAGAGTTTCTACTACAAAGCCTACAAAGCTATAAATTATAAAATACGCAAAGATTCTCCAAATACTTATTTTCTGTGTTTGTTTCTCCATTTAATTCTCCTTCTAGCGTGAGATGTTTTGATACTTATTCAACTATTGTTCCAACACTTTCTTCTTTAAAAGTTGATTTCACTATAATTTTTACTTTTTTCTCTTTTGCCATTGTTACACATTTGCTGTGTAATACTTTGGCTCCATTATTTGCCATCTCAAGCATTTTATCATAAGTTATAGTTTCAAATTTTACCGCATCTTTACTCTTGTTTGGATCCTTTGAGTAGACGCCGTCAACATCTGTAAATATTTCACACTTTTCCGCTTTTAATGCTGCTGCTAGAGCTATTGCTGTTGTGTCTGAGCCACCTCTGCCAAGTGTTGTTATATTATCATTTTGGTCTATACCTTGAAATCCTGCAACTACCACTATTTTGTTTTGTTTCAATGCTTTTAATATTTTATTTGTTTTTATTTTTAAAATATTTGCATCTCCAAAATTTGAATCTGTGATTATTGGTAATTGCCAACCTAAATATGATACTGCATCATATCCTAATCTTTGTAAACACATAGCAAGCTTTGCAACTGTTATTTGCTCACCTACTGATACTAATACATCATGTTCCCTTTTGTTTGGTTCATTTGTAATTTCTTTTTCTTCTAAAATTATGTCGTCGGTCGTGTCTCCTTGTGCTGATACTACAACCACTACTGATTTTCCTTTGTTTGTTTCTTTTGCAATATGTTTGCATACATTAAAAAGTTTGTCTGTATTTGCTACAGAACTTCCTCCAAATTTTTGTACAATTATTTCCATTATGGAACCTCTTTTTTTTACTAAAATACCAATAATATCTAAGTCTAAATATTATATCGTTTGTTTCTTGTATATATTATATATTATTTTGTTATATTTTGTGAATAGTTTTTCTAAATTTTTATCATTGTTTTTAAATATGCTTCTATAAATCCGTTTAAATTGCCGTCCATTACCGCTTCTATATTTCCGAACTTCATAGTTCGTTCTATGGTCTTTTACAAGAGTATATGGGCAAAATACATACGAACGTATTTGGCTACCCCATGCAATATCTCTCTGTACTCCTTTTAAATCTTCTATTTTTTCTTTTTGTTCTTTTTCCTTTAGCTCTAATAATTTTGATTTTAACATTGTCATTGCATATTCTCTGTTTTGTGTTTGAGATCTTTCAGTTTGGCAAGCTGTTACTATTCCTGTTGGAATGTGAGTTAATCTAACTGCTGATGATGTTTTGTTTACCTTCTGTCCGCCTGCTCCTGATGCCCTATATACATCCATTTTTATATCATCTGGATTTATATCTAGTTGTACATCTTCTGTAATCTCTGGCAACACTTCTGCTGAAGCAAATGAAGTATGTCTTCTTCCTCCACTATCAAATGGTGATATACGTACTAATCTATGTACACCATTTTCGCCTTTTAAATACCCATAGGCGTTTTCGCCTTTTACCAAGAATGTTACACTTTTTATTCCTGCTTCATCACCTTCTAGGTAATCCAATTCTTGAACTTCAAATCCATTATTTGTAGCCCACTTGCAGTACATTCTGTATAGCATTTCAGCCCAATCCTGTGATTCTGTTCCTCCTGCTCCTGGGTGTAATGTTATTATTGCATTATTTTTATCATATTTTCCTGAAAGTAATGTTTCTAATTCAATTTTTTCTAAGTCATGTTCTAATTGAGCGGTGTTCTTTAATACTTCCTTGGCTAATTCTACATCTTCATCTTGCAACAATAATTCATTTAGACTTTCTAGATTTTCCAATTCATTTTCAAGTTTTCTATAATTATTGACTTTGTTTTGTATTCTTTTTAATTTTGTAAGAACATTACTTGAGTTTTGCTGATTTTCCCAAAATTCTGGTTGATTTATTTCTTTTTCTAGTTCTTTTATATCGCTTTCAAGCTGACTTATTTTTAAGTTATCTCCTATTGAATTTAGTTTTTCTTTTAGTAATTGCAATTTGTGTTTATTTTCTTCTAGTTCAATCAAATCTTTCACCTCTTTTAATAATAATTTATTTGGAACAACCTTTTTGGTTGTTCCTTATTATATTTTATTTTCCGCAACAGTTTTTGTACTTTTTACCACTTCCACAAGGACATGGGTCGTTGCGGCCTACTTGTGGTCCTTGGTTTTTTATTGGTGTGTTTGGAGCGTTTTGGGATTTGTTTGGTATTGTTGGGGTTCCTTCTTGTTTTAATCCTTCTCCTGTAATTTTTACTGTTTGTTTTCTTTCTGTATTTTGAATTCCTTTTATATGGGTTAATATTTTTACTACATCTATTTTTATGTCATTCGTCATTTGTTCAAACATGTCAAAGCCTTCTATTTTGTATAATGCTACTGGGTCTTTTTGTCCATAAGCTCGTAAGCCTATTCCATCTTTTAATTCATCCATGCTATCAATGTGGTCCATCCATTTCTGGTCAACTACTTTTAGCATGACTACTCTTTCAAGCTCTCTTAGTTCTTTTTCTCCTATTTCTTTTTCTTTTGCATCATAACTTTCTATTACTTTGTTTGATATTTCTTCTATAAGTTCTTGAGGATTATTATTTATATCTTCTAACTCTATATTTAATATTGCTTTTGCTTCTGTTCTTAAGCCTTCTTTGTCTACTCCTTCCTCTGTTTCATGTGTTGTTACAACCTCTTCAACAACTGAGTGCATCATTTTTTGTATTTGATCTTTTAGGTTTTCTCCATCTAGTACTTCTTTTCTTTGTTTATAAATTATTTCTCTTTGTGTGTTCATTACATCATCATATTGAAGTACATGTTTTCTTATGCTGAAGTGTCTACCTTCTACTCTTTTTTGTGCATTTTCAACTGCCTTTGAAATCATTCCCATTTCTATTGGCATATTTTCGTCTGCTTTTAGAGTATTATATACACTTGTAATCATATCTCCACCAAAGATTTTCATTAAATCATCATCTAATGCTATATAGAATCTTGATTCTCCAGGATCTCCTTGTCTTCCGCTTCTACCTCTTAACTGATTATCTATTCTTCTTGATTCATGGCGTTCTGTACCTATAATCTTTAGTCCTCCAGCTGCTATTACTTTTTCTTTTTCTTCTTTTATTTCCTTTTCAAACTTTTCATTGTATTTGTTGAATGTTTCTCTTGCTTCTAGTATTTCTGTATCGTCTGTTTCATTATGTGCATTTGATTGTTCTATTAATTCATCTGAATAGCCTTGTTTTCTCATTTCTTGTTTTGCCAAAAATTCTGAGTTTCCGTCCTAGCATAATATCTGTACCACGTCCTGCCATGTTTGTTGCAATAGTTACTGCTCCATATTTTCCTGCTTGTGCAATAATTTCAGCTTCTTTTTCATGGTATTTTGCGTTTAATACTTCGTGTTTTATTCCTTCACGTTTTAGGATATTACTTAGTTTTTCTGAATTTTCAATAGAAACTGTACCAACAAGGACAGGCTGTCCCTTTTCATGACTTCTTTTTATATCCTCTACTACTGCTCTAAATTTTGCTTTTTCATTTTTGTATATAATATCATTTAAGTCTTGTCTTATCATTGGCTTATTAGTTGGTATTGATATAACATCTAAGTTGTATATTTCTCTAAATTCTGCTTCTTCTGTCATAGCTGTACCTGTCATACCTGCTAATTTATTATACATTCTAAAATAGTTTTGAAAGGTTATTGTTGCAAGAGTTTTTGACTCGTTTGCAATTTTAACGTGTTCCTTGGCTTCTATTGCTTGATGTAAACCATCACTATATCTTCTTCCATACATTATTCTTCCTGTAAATTCATCTACAATTAAAACTTCTCCATCTTTTACAATGTAATCTATGTCTTTTTTCATTATTCCTTCTGCATGTAGTGCTTTGTTTATATAATGAACTATATCAGAATTTTCTATATCATTTAAGTTTTTCAATTTAAAATATTCCTCAGCCTTTTTAGTTCCCTTTTCTGTAAGAGTTGCAGATTTTGCTTTTAAGTCTATAATATAGTCATATTTTTCGTTGTCTTCTGCTTGGTCAATATCTTTTGTGTCTTCTTCTACTATTGTCTTTGCTTTTAATCTTTTTACAAAATCATCTGCTTTGCCATATAAATCTGAGCTTTCAGCTGCTGTTCCTGAAATTATAAGTGGAGTACGGGCTTCGTCTATTAAAATACTATCTATTTCATCAACTATTGCATAATTTAATTCTCTTTGAACCATATCAGCTTTATTTATTACCATGTTGTCTCTTAAGTAGTCAAATCCATATTCGTTATTTGTTCCATAAGTGATGTCAGCTGCATATGCTTTCTTTTTTTCTGATGGCTCCATTCTTGAAATTGCTAATCCTACTGATAATCCTAAGAATTTATATAGTTTTCCCATCCATTCACTATCTCTTTTTGCTAAGTAATCATTTACTGTAACTACGTGTACTCCTTTTCCTGTAAGTGCATTTAGGTATACTGGTAATGTTGCAACTAAGGTTTTTCCTTCACCTGTTCTCATTTCTGCAATTCTACCTTGGTGAAGTATAATTCCTCCTATTAATTGAACATCAAAGTGTCTCATTCCTAATACCCTTTTTGAAGCTTCTCTTACAGTTGCAAATGCTTCTGGCAAAATGTCATCTAATGTTTCATTTTTTTGTAATCTTGCTTTAAATTCATCTGTTTTTGCTTTTAATTCTATATCTGTTAGTTTTTCCATTTCTGGTTCTAAACTATTTATTTTTTGTACAATAGGCATTACTCTGCCAACTTCTTTTTCACTATATGATTTAAAAATTTTACTTAAAAATCCCATTTGTGTATCCTTCTTTCCTTTTATTCTAACTATATATTTATATCATAAATTATCATATCTTTCAAGATTTTACATACAATTAAGTGAAATGTAATGATGAAAAGTGAGGGGTTATATGTTTGTTTGTAATATTAAATTTAATAGCAAAAGTATTGTAAAAATTTCTCTTATTATAATTAGTATTATTATTGTCATATTTTTTCTAATTTCTTTGTATAAGATTTTAAGTGCAAGTTTTAATGTTAATGATGACGTTCCTGAGCCTGATGTTGCTCAAATAAAGGTTGAAGAATATACTAATATTTTAAAATGTGTTTATGAAAATTTAGATACTTATGTTGGTCAAAAAATTTGTTTTTCTGGATATGTTTATAGAAATTTAGATTTTACAGATAATGAATTTGTTCTAGCAAGAGATATGGTAATTGAAGCTTCTACAAAGAAATTTATTGTTGGCTTTTTATGTTCATATAATGAGGCTAAGAATTTTCCAGATAATTCATGGGTAGAGGTTACTGGAGAAATTAGTAAAGGTAACTATCATGGTGAAGTTCCTATTATTAAAGTAACCAAAATTAGGCAGATTAATAAGCCTTCAAATGAGTTTGCTTATCCACCTGATGCTACATATATTCCAACAGGTATACTATATTAAAAGCCAGAGAGAATTGTTCTCTTTGGCTTTTTTATTATTTATTCTTTAAATCCTTCGCCATAAACCTCTCTTGCATTTGTAATAACTAAAAATGCTTTTGGATCTATTTCCTTTATTACTTTTCTTGCTTCCCTTACTTCTGCTCTTGACATTACGCATAATAATATGTTTTTATCTTCGTTTCTATACATTCCATGCCCATAAAGTGAGGTTACTCCTCTTTTTATGTTTTTACTTAGGCCTTCTGCTATTTTTTCCCATTCTGGAGATATTATTAAAACCATTTTTGCAAAATCTATTCCCTCGAAGAATATATCTAAAACCTTTCCCATTACATATATAACTAAGGTTGAATAAAGTGCTATTTCTATATCCTTGAAATAAATAGTATTAGCTGTAATAACTATAGTATCAAGAATTACTATTAATGTTCCTGTTTTTAGATATGGTTTATAGCTTTTTATAACGTTTGCAAGTAGCTCTGTTCCTCCGGTTGAGCCATTTGCATTAAGAACTATTGCTGTTCCTATTCCAACTATTACAGAGCCATATATAAATGCTAAAAATCTATCCTGAGTAATTGGTTTAATCGTCTGTAATAAATTTAGAAATATTGATAATAGGGATGTTCCTATTACAGCTTTTACAAAAAACGTTCTTCCAACTTTGAAAAAAGCAATAATAAATAATGGTATGTTCAATAGCAGCATTATTGTTCCTACTGATATTCCTGTCATATAATATCCTACTGTTGCTATTCCTGAAAATCCACCAGTAGAAAGTTGACTTGGTACTAAAAATAATTCAATTCCTATTGCCATGATTATTGTTCCCACAGTCATTTTTAATAATTCAAATATAAATTTTTTCAATTTTATAATATTACGTTTGGATTGAAATTTCATTTAATTATCTCCTATTTAATATTATTTACTAATATATTCAAACTAATACTTTTTTTGCTATATAATTTTCATAAAGCTTTTTGGCTGTTGCTGGACTATCTGCTCCCTCTTTATTTTTAATTGGTGCAAAGTCTTCTTCTCTTTTGCCTCTTAAGATAGCAATTTCATCAAAAAGTCCAAAACTGTCAAAAATAAATTTTTCAAACTTATAACAATTTGGTTCTTCTGGTTTTACAAGTTCTCCATCTTCATTTATGTAATCTACCTTTTTCTCTGCAATATGATATTTTAATTCCTTTGTGCTTGCTTTTTCTAATGCTTCAATGCTAAATAGGTTGCACATAATATGAGATTCACCATATATCATCTCTCCATGTTCATCAACCGCAAGTCTCATTTTCCTAGGAATTTCAGTATACTCAATAACTTTAATTTTTCCATTCTTTTTGCATAACACTCCAACTTTTTCATAAGGACTATTTTTTATTATGGTTCTTGTTGCTATTTTTACATTTTTCTTTATAGCCAATCCTAATAATAGTGTATCTACATATTTTACTAAAAGATTATCAACTGAGCCGATAAAAACCCATTCGATATTTTTCTTTTTCATATCATCAATTATTCCATTTTTAGCCATTGAATAGAATATTCCACCATTTCCATCTGATGCAAGTTTTACTAATCCGTTTTCGTCTGTTACTAATTTGCCACTTTTACTAAGCATGGGCAAATCCTCTTGTTTAAAGAATTTTATATATTCTTTTGGGTATCCAAAGTAATTGGAATCTTCAAAAAAATTTACAGTTTCATCATTATTTTCTGGACTTGTCATAATATAGCAATTTAAAAAGACTTTATATTTACTATAAGCTGTTTTTAATTTTTCAACAACAACTTCAAATAAAGATTTAGTTTCTCCATTTAATTCTAGTTTATATGTACCTTTTGGGCCAATATGTTCTAGCCTTGTACCCTGTCCGCCTGCCATTATTGCAACTGCAAATTTCCCAGATTTAACTTCATTTTCACCTATTGATATATATTCTTGAAGTTCTTGTTTTTCTATTTTATCTGGGTTAATTGCTTTTACTGGTTCTATATTTTCTACATTTGTTATAAGGTTATTTTCTAATGTTTGCTCAAATAATTCTTTTAATTGTTCGAAATCTATTTTTAAAATTTGATCTGCAATTTCCTCTGTTTCAACATTTATATGATTTTGTTTATACTTTTTAAGTATCTTTCTTGCTTCTTCTATCTTATTCATCTTACTGATTCTCTCCTTATGAAAAACTACCAGTATACTATATCATTTTTTTTATGTTTTGTCTAGCTCTTATATAGTAAAACGATATGTGCTACTGTTATTAAGCTATCAATAGTATACCTCTACTAAGTATAATCCTTCTGCCGGAAGGGTTTTACCAGCTTTTGTTCTATCCTTAGATTCAATTATTTGTGGTATTTCTTCAGGTTTTATTTTTCCTAATCCAACATCTACTATCGTTCCTGCTATTATTCTTACCATATTATACATAAAGCCATTTCCTGTAAGTTCAATAATTATTCTTTCACCATCTTGTTTAATTTCTGCTTTATATATGGTTCTTACTGTACTTTTACTACTTGTTCCACTTGCCTTGAATCCCTTAAAATCGTGCTCTCCCTCAAAATATTTTATTGCTTCTTTCATTTTGTCAACATTTAGTTTTTGTGGTATATGACATTCTAAATCTCTATATATTGCTGTTCCTTGATATGAATTATTGATAATATATCTATATTTTTTGCCTTTGCAACTATATCTTGCATGAAAATTTTCTGGTACTTCTTCTGCCGATTTTATAACAATGCTTTTTTTAAGTTTTGAATTTATGGCTATTGCAATTTTTTCAATGTCAATATTGCTATTTGTTTTGAAATTTGCAACTTGTCCTAGGCTATGAACTCCGTCTATCAGTTCTGCCGAGAAGCATTTAATTCTACTTGTTCTCCAGTAATTTCTTTTATTGCTTGTTCTATTTCACCTTGAATATTTAATTTATTTGGTTGTTTTTGCCACCCTCCAAATTTTTTTCCATCATATTCTATTATAATTTTAATATTTCTCATGGCTATTTCCTTTCATTTTTTCACTTAGTTCTTTATTTTCTATAAGTAGGATTTCACACACTTTCATACATACCACCTTTATTTTTCCAATTAAATAAGGTGGGTGGCTTATGCCATCCACCTTAAACTAGAACATTTATTGCTTTGTTTCATTTTTTTCTTTTTTAAATATTAGTTTTTTCTTTTCATCAACTTTTGGTACTAAATTCTTTATTAAAATCTGTTTTAGTGCTTCTTCTTTTACATCTGCAATTAAAGTACCATCTTTTGCAACTGATATTTTACCGGTTTCCTCAGAAACTACAATAACTATTGCATCTGATTCTTTTGAAATTCCTATTGCTGACCTATGCCTTGTTCCTAATTTTTTAGATATATTTTTATCATTTGCAAGTGGCAACATACATGCTGCTGCCATTATTTTGCTTTCACTTATTATAACTGCACCATCATGCAGAGGTGTGTTGGGTTGGAATATATTTACTAAAAGTTGTGGTGAAATTTCTGCACCTATTACTACACCTGTATCTATTATATCTTTTAGTTTTATATCTCTTTCAACAACTATTAATGCCCCTGTTTTTGTACTAGACATTTCTGTTACTGCAATTACAACTTTGTAAATATTCTCTTTGGTTTTTGTTACAATATCTTGTTCAATTCCAAAGAATTTGTTTACTTTGTTTGAACCTAGTTGCTCTAAAGCACGTCTTAATTCTGGTTGAAACATAACTATTAATAATATTACTCCATAAGTCATAAATGAAGTTAATATAAAGTTTAACAATTTTAAATTTAAAAGTGAACTTAACATTGTTGCAACAATTAAAAGAAGTATTCCTTTTAATAATTGCAAAGCTCTAGTTCCTTTTACAAATTGAAAAAATTTAACTGCAAGAAATATTACTAAAGTTATATCAATTATAAATGTTATTAATTGATATGGACTATTAAGTAAGGTACTAAAGTATGCAGTTAAGTCTCCTTCTTTTATTGATAGCATTCCTTCTAAACCCTTTAGCATTTGTTCCTCCTATTATTACTTTGCAAATATCATGTAAACTAATGATATACATGTTCCGGCAACCATTAGTACTGCTAATATTGCAGCAAATATTCTAACAAATAATTTATTCTTTTTATTCATTCTAATTACTTCCTTTCCTTAGTTGGTATTCGTTTTTTATAATCGTCATTATAATTTGAACGGTTTTTTCCAAGTTATCATTTTTTAGCACATAATCATATATGCCTATTTTTGATTCCTCATAATCGAATCTATTAAGTCTTAGCTCTATTTCTTTTATGCTTGCTTTTTCCACTCTATGTTCTAATCTTCTTCTTAGTTCTTCTTTTGGAACTCTTAAGAAAATCGTAACCATATCTAAATCATCTTTAAACAAATTTAATAAATTCTCTGTTCCATTTACCTCTATATCTTTTACAATTATTTTTCCAGATTTCATTGCCTCATCTAATATTTTTTTAGAAGTTCCATAATAGTGTTCATGATGAACAGAATATTCATAAAATTCATTCTCTTTTATTTTTGTTTCAAATTCCTCTGTTGTAATGAAATTATATATTTTTCCATCAATTTCGCCTTCACGGGGTTTTCTGTCTGTATATGATGGCATTGATATTACATTATCCATTCTTTTTATTAATTCTTTTTTTATTGTATCTTTTCCAGCTCCAGATACCCCTGATAGTAATACTAACATTCTCTCACCTTACCTTCAGCTATTTCATTTGCTGCTAGTGTTACTGCTGATCTTTCTTTTACTTTTGTTAAAGGTATTTGTCCTCCTGCAATTTGTCTTGCTCTTTTTGAAACTAATATTACTAGTTCAAATCTATTATCAACTATTTTTAATAAGTCTGTAACTGTTGGTTTAATAATCATTTTTAAAACTTCCTTTCTAAAACTACTCCTCTATATTATCCTCTTTTGCAATGTCTTTGTCAAGTCTTGCTGCGATTGTTTCTGGTTGTACTGATGATAATATTACATGACCTGAGTCCATTATTAAAACTGCTCTTGTTCTTCTACCACATGTTGCATCTATTGCAGTTCTTGCATCTTTTGCTTCTTGTACAATTCTTTTTATTGGTGCAGCCTCTGGACTTACTATTGAAACTATTTTATTTGCAGAAACTACATTTCCAAAACCTATATTAACTAATTGCATAATTGCCTCCTATTCTATGTTTTGTATTTGTTCACGTATGTTTTCTACTTCTGTTTTTATATCTACAACATAATTTGTTATTTCTAAATTATTTGCTTTTGAACCTATTGTATTTGTTTCTCTATTCATTTCTTGAATTAGAAAATCGATTCTTTTGCCATTGCTATTATCTTTATCAAGCAAGCTTAAGAACTGTGATATATGGCTTTTCATTCTCGTTATTTCTTCTTCAACAGAACATTTATCTGAATAAATTACTATTTCTTGAGCTAATCGAGTCTCATCTACAACATTTGGTTTAAGCAATTCATTTACTCTCTTCTCTAATTTTACTATATATTCTTCAACAAGTCCAGTAGAAATTGAATTAATTTTATTAATTTTTTCTGAAATTACATTTATTCTTTTTTCTAAATCTTCTTTTATCTTTTCTCCTTCAACTTCTCTCATGCTTATAAAATTCTTTATTGCTTCATTTGTGCATATTATTAATTCTTCTTTTATTACCTCTTCTGCTGTTTCATCTATCTTTGTGTTTAAAACATCTGGCATTTTCATTACATCTATTACTTCTATATTTGAATTAATATTTTGCTCACTAGCTAGTTTTCTCATTTCTTCTATATATCTTTTTGCTATTTCTCTATTTATTTCTATGTTTCTTCCTATATCACTATTATTTGTAAAGCTAACAAACACTTCTATTTTTCCCCTAGTAATTGCATTTGATATTAGCTTCTTTATTTTATCTTCTAGAAAGCTTATGCTTCTAGGCATTTTAATAGATATATCGCTATATCTATTATTTACTGATTTTATTTCTACAACATATTCTCGTGCATCTATTTCATAAGTGGCTCTGCCATATCCTGTCATGCTTCTTAACATTATTTAATCTCCTTTTCTACTGCCTTTGTAGTTGCAGGTTTTCTTTTCGTTGTTGTTGTCTTTTTAACTGTTTTTGTATTGCTTTCTACTTTTTTAGGTGTTTTTGTTGTTTTTGTTTTCTTCGTACTTGCTGATTTCTTTATATTTTCATCATTTTTGTTTTGCTTTTCTTTTTGTGCATTTTTTGTAGTTTCTGTTTTTTTAGGTCTTCCTCTTGTAGTTGTCTTCTTTGTAGTTTGGTTTGTTTTAGTTTTTTCTTTTGCTGATGTTTTAGTTTTTCTTGTTTTTGCTTGATTTTTTCCTTTTGTTTCTTTTTCTTTGTTGTTTTTTTCAATTTTCTTTAAGATTTTTTCTTTTTCTTCTTCAGCCTTATTATCTTGGCTTTCTTTCTTTATTATTTCAGTTATGTCGCTTTTTTCTAATAGGTATTTTTTCTTTTCTAGGCAATATGTTGCTATTATTTTTATAATATAATACACATCAATAACAGCTATTTGAATATATTTAACAATATCGCTAAATACATAAAAAACATAAGGAGCAAAAAGAGTATATATTGATATTACTAAGGTTTCAACTCCGCATAATGCAAGCTTTCCATTATCTTTTTTGTATGCAACTTCAAATACTACTATAGTAAAAATTAATAATTCTATTGAACACACATTATATATTTTGATTGCTATATTTTTGGGTAAAGCACTTGTCGCTATTTGAAATATCATGATTAAAATAATAAAAGAAATACCAATAGCCCAGTATGCAATAAGCTCATTTTTAATTATTTTTTCTGTTTCTTTTGATAGTTTTCTTTCTTGCTTTATGTTTTCAATGTCTTTTAACATATTTTTTTTCACTTTTGTGTTCCTACCTTTCTTTTGGTATTATTCTAATTCATACATTAAAATTCCTGTCATAACTAATCCAACTGTTTCAGTTCTTAAAATTCTATTTCCTAAAGTTATTATCTTTGCTCCTGCATTTTGCAATAACTGAGCTTCTTTTTCGGCAATTCCGCCTTCAGGACCAATTATTATACCTATTTTTAAATTTTGTTTTTTATCTATTTGTTTTAGAACTTGTTTTAATGTTGTATTTTTCTCGTTTTCATAAGCCAATAATACTATATCATATTTTTGAATCAAATTACATACTTTTTGCAAATTTATTAATTTTTCTACTGTTGGAATTGCGTCTCTTCCACTTTGTTTAGCTGCTGTTTCAGCAATTTTTTGCCATCTTTCTATTTTCTTTGCTTGTGCTTTACTATCTAATTTTACAACACAGCGTTCCATTTCTACTGGAATAAAAGATTTTGCACCTAGTTCTGTACATTTTTGAATAATGAGTTCCATTTTTTCAGCCTTTGGTAACCCTTGAAATATTGTAATCTCAGTATTAGGTTCAGCCTCTGACTGTAACATTTTAATTACATTACATTCTATTTTTTCTTTGTTTATATCTTTAATTTGGCATAAATAATTTTCAGACGTAACAATATTGCAAATGTTTATTTCGTCTCCAATCTGTTTTCTCAAAACATTTGCAATATGCTTTACATCTTCGCCAATTAAAGTTATTTTATCATCTTGCATTTGACTTGCTTGTATAAAAAACTTTGGCATATTTTCTCCTTTATTTATCTTTCTTCTCCGTTTTCATTTTTGTTTTTAGCAATCAAATCCATAACTGAAGCACTTCTTGTAGTTCCTCTTTTTGCATTTAAATCGTCATACGTCATATAACCAGTTCTTATTGCTAAATCGTTAAAGCTTCTATCTGTCATACCACTTATATAGTCAATAGCTAATTGGTATGACATTGCGTCTTCTATGTTATTTCTTGCTTGCTCTATTCTATTTTGTATTATTTCATCTCTGTGTTTTACTACTTCATCCATTGTTCCATATTGTTCTAGTAATTCTTTTTGATTGTTTCTATTTTCTTCTTCTTCATATCTTTCTAAATATCCAAACTCCCTCAATGCTTTTTTTATAATTGTCTCAGCTTGTTCCTGTGTGTATTCTCCTTGTGCTACAAGTTTTCTGGCAAATTTCTTTTGTTCTTCGGGATTATCTATATCATCCATTCTGCCTTCATAATCTGTTTTTATCATATCACGTGTAACTTTTACACTTTGTGCAAAGTCTTCATCATATTTTATTGCTTCGTCTACAACCATTGTAACAGTTGTTGGAATTGCTGCAAATACATTATTATATTTTATAGCAAAATTATCTCCTTCTTTTTGAACACTATAATAAACTTCTTTACATAATTCATGTTTTCTGTTTTCAAAAGCATTTTTTCCTTTCATTTTAAGTCTTTCATCGCTTCCAACTTTTCTAGCACCTTTTATGTTCTTAATTCCATATTGTTTTTGATTTTCTTCATATTGTGCTTCATCAAGTGGTTTAACTTTCATGTATTTTAGTGCTTCTGGCTCTACTTCATTTCTAATTGTCCTATCATAAAATTTATTTCTAATTGCACCAGTTTCTTTTAATGCTTTTGCTACATGTATAACTAATTCTTTTGCAGCTTTTGGTTGTTGTTCCATTTGGTAATCCCATTTTGTATATTGCACTATTTTTTTATAGTTTAAATTTTTGATGTTATCAAATAATTTTTCCGCTTTGTAAGAAAATTTAGGATTAACTGGAGTATCTTTCTCTTCATCTTCAAGCTGTTTTCTTAATTCAGTATCATATGGATTTAATTCAAGTTTATCCTTTAATTCTAATATTGTTTTTTCTTTCTCCTCTGTTTTAGCTCTTGTTTCAGTTATTATGTCGTTTATAAAGTACTCTTGCATTCTACTTGTTACTTCATACACTACTGATGAATTTATGCTTAACATTTTTCCAACAAATTCTCTAAGCTTTGCAACATCTGCATACATGAATTGTTTTTCTTCCTCTGTCATGTCAGCAGATTTGTCTTTAATACTTTGAACTTTTTCTTCCAAGATGTCATTTAGTTTTTGTACATCATCTTCTTGCATTGAAGTTATCTTTATACCTTGTTTTTCTGCTGTTTTTATAATATCATTTGCATTTGCTAGAATATTCTCGTTTTCAGGCTTTTTCATGTCAGATTTTAACTCTCTTAGTTTGCTTTCCTTTATTTCTTTAATTTTATTTTTAGCACAGGCAATATATCCTTCTCTTGTTGAATATCCAGTGGTTAATATTTCACCTAATAATGCTAAATAATCGTCATCAAAATCATCAATTATTCCTATTCTAAATCCATCTTGTATATCTGTTGCTAAATATGCTATTACATCAGCCATCTTAGCAAGTTTTCCTTCTGGAGTTTGTGCAACAAATTTATAATCATTATAAGAATTTGCCCTTCTTAATTTATCACGTATTGCATCTTGAATACTTGGGTAAGGAGTCTCTTTTCTATTTCTCTCTCCTCTTGTTGCTTCACCATCATGTGAAATTATTACATCAAGGAAATAATCAAACTCTTTTTCTAACTGTTCTCTTAACTCTGGAGTTTCATTAATGTTTGGAATTTTGTTAATTGCTTTATCTCTAATACCCTCTGCTCTAATTACTTCTATTCCTTTAGCATTGTGATGGAAAAATCCACAATTTTTCCTTTTACCAATCTTAGAAAATATCTCTTCGCCCTCATGTGCACTAAATGGATGTCCTGCATCATGCATTAACATTCCTGCATAAATGTATTCTCCATTTAAGTCTAGTCCATCTGCTAACCTTTTAGCAATGTTTGCAGCTATTTTTGAATGTGTTGCTCTTGAAGTTACGTGAGATTCGCTTGCTGCCTTTGGTGTAGACATAGGTTTTGTTTCAGCTCTTCTCATAAATTTACTCTCATCAATCGTCTCAATTAAATAATCCATGTATTTATCCCATGTTAGTTCGGTTTTTTTCATTCTTACCATAAAACGGCCTCCTAAACTAAATATAACTATATCTATTTTACCACATTTTTCATCATTTGTGAAGTCTTAAAAAAAAAGCAGATGTTCTGCTTTTTTTATCCAAATATTCCTCTCTTTTTTACTGGTGGCTGTTCATTCATTGTTTGTGCAAGCTTGTTTAATAATTCCCTTTGTTCCGCAGTTAATTTCTTTGGTATCTGCACGGTTACAGTGAAAATTAAATCTCCTTGTGCAGTACTATTTACTGACTTAAATCCTTTTCCTCTTATTGCAAATCTTGTTCCACTTTGTGTACCTTCTGGAATTCTATAATTTTCAGTTGTTCCATCTACCATAGGTATTTTTAAATCCGCACCTAAAGTTGCTTGTGTAAATGTAATTGGCACTTCACATGTTACATTTCTTCCATCTCTTTTAAATACTCTATGATTTCTAACTGTTACAACTATGTATAAGTCGCCTCTTGGTCCACCTTTTATTCCTGATTCCCCTTCACCTTTTAGTGCAACAATTTGTTCATTATCTATTCCCGCTGGTATTGTAACTTTAATTTTTACAGTTTTACGAATTGTTCCTTTGCCTTTACAATCTGGACATTTTTCTTCAATTTTTACGCCTTCTCCACCACATTCTGGGCAAGTTTTTGTAGTTTGCATTTGCCCCAAAATTGTTGAAACAGTTTGTGTAACCTTACCTGTTCCATGGCAAGCACTACATGTAGATGGTTTTGTACCTGATTTTGCTTTTTCTCCATGGCAAGTAGGACATTCCTCATCTCTTGAAATTGTTATTTCCTTTTTTACTCCTAAAAAGGCTTCTTCAAAAGTTATATCCAAATTATATTTTAAATCTCTACCTTTTCTTGGACCTGTTGCTTTTCTTCTAGAACTTGATGCTCTTGAACCAAATCCTGCTCCTCCACCGAAAAAGCTAGAGAATATATCGTTTATATCTCCAAAATCATCAAAACCATTAAATCCATTAAATCCAGAAGAAGTATATGAATAATATCCTCCACCTGGTCCTCCTGCACCACCGCCAAAGCCTTGTGGTCCATCTGGTCCAAATTGGTCATACATTTTTCTTTTTTGTGGATCTGATAAAGTTTCATAAGCTTCTGAAACTTCTTTAAACTTTTCCTCTGCTTCTTTTTTATTATCTGGATTTGCATCTGGGTGATATTTTTTTGCAAGTCTTCTATATGCTTTTTTTAGTTCTTCGTCGCTCACATTTTTATCAACGCCCAAAACCTCATAATAATCTCTTTTATTTGCCATTTTATTAATTACTCCTTTTTTTGTAAATTATATCTATATTCCTTTTATAATCCGCCAAATCTCGTCGGAGTTATATATGTTTTATTCTCAAGAAAAAATCGAAATGGCTACGATGGTCACGAGTGAAGCCGTTGGCTCTTCGATTCTTTTCTTTCGAAAAAAATATATAACTCCTGCGTTTGGCTAGTTTGAGTTTGTAATACACATATAATTTGCAAAAGTGATAGGTGGAACGGCTTTAAAATGGCCGTTCCATACTTCCTTTATTTGTTGTCATTGTTTCCGTCGTCTTCTACTTTATAATCTGCATCATACACTGTTCCGTTGTTTCCACCGTTTTCTGCATTTGCTTCTGTGCTTTCAGCTCCTGCTGTAGCTCCATTTTGAGCATTTGCTTTGTATAGTTGTTCAGATATTTGATAGAATACTTGAGTTAATTTCTCTGTTGCCTCTTTAATTGTTTCAGTATTATTTGTCTCCAAAGCTTTTTTAACATTATCAATTTCAGTTTCAACTTTAGCTTTTTCTTCACCGCTTATTTTGTCTCCTAATTCATCTAAAGTCTTTTGGCTACTATATACTAAGCTTTCTGCATTATTCTTAACTTCAACTTCTTCTTTTCTCTTCTTGTCTTCTGCTGCATGTGCTTCTGCATCTTTAACAGCTTTATCAATATCTTCTTCAGATAAGTTTGAACTTGCTGTTATTGAAACGTTTTGTTCATTTCCTGTTGCCATATCTTTTGCAGATACGTGTACTATACCGTTTGCATCAATATCAAATGTTACTTCGATTTGTGGAACTCCTCTTGGTGCTGGTGGTATTCCTGTTAATTGGAATCTTCCTAATGTTTTATTGTATGCAGCCATTTCACGTTCACCTTGTAATACATGAACTTCAACGCTTGTTTGACCATCTGCTGCTGTTGAGAATACTTGTGATTTTTTAGTTGGTATTGTTGTATTTCTTTCAATTAATTTTGTAAATACTCCACCATATGTTTCAATACCTAATGATAGTGGTGTTACATCTAGTAATACTAGGTCTTTAACATCTCCTGAAAGTACTCCACCTTGGATTGCTGCACCAATTGCAACACACTCGTCTGGGTTTATTCCTTTATTTGGTTCTTTGTTTGTTATTTTTCTTACAGCTTCTTGAACTGCTGGAACTCTTGTTGAACCACCAACTAATAATACTTGGTCAATTTTGTCTGCTGTTAATCCAGCGTCTTTTAGAGCTTGGTTAACTGGTCCTGTTGTAGCGTCAATTAAATCTCTAATTAATTCTTCAAATTTAGCTCTTGTTAATGTTACGTCTAAGTGTTTTGGTCCTGTGCTATCTGCTGTAATAAATGGTAAGTTAATGTTTGTTTGACCTACACCTGATAATTCTATTTTAGCTTTTTCTGCTGCTTCTTTTAGTCTTTGCATAGCCATTTTATCTGTGCTTAAGTCAATACCATTTGATTTTTTGAATTCATCTACTAAGTATTTTATAATTCTATCATCAAAATCATCTCCACCTAGTCTGTTGTTTCCGCTTGTTGCTAGAACTTCAAATACTCCATCACCAATATCTAGTATAGATACATCGAATGTACCTCCACCTAAGTCGTAAACCATTATTTTTTGATCTTTGTCTTCTTTATCCATACCATAAGCAAGTGCTGCTGCTGTTGGTTCGTTTATAATTCTTAGAACTTCTAGTCCTGCAATTTTTCCTGCGTCTTTTGTTGCTTGTCTTTGACTGTCGCTAAAGTATGCTGGAACTGTAATAACTGCTTGAGTTACTTTTTGTCCTAAATAGTTTTCTGCATCTGCTTTTAGTTTTTGTAATATCATTGCTGATATTTCTTGTGGAGAGAATTCTTCTCCATCAATTTTAACTTTTTTGTCTGTTCCCATATCTCTTTTAATAGAGATTACTGTATGGTCTGGGTTAGTTACTGCTTGACGTTTTGCTATTTGTCCAACTAATCTTTCACCATTTTTTGAAAATGCAACTACAGATGGTGTTGTTCTATTTCCTTCTGGGTTTGGAATTACTACTGGTTCTCCACCCTCCATAACTGCTACACATGAGTTTGTTGTACCTAAGTCGATACCTATAATTTTTGACATATTAAGTCATCCTCCTTTAAAATTTATATATTTTTAAAATTAAAAACTAATTAATTTGCTACTATTACCATTGAATGGCGTATTACCTTTGGTCCTATTTTGTAGCCTTTTCTAAATTCTTCTTTTATAATTTTCTCACCTAAAGATTCATCTTGCACACTGCTTACTGCTTCGTGTATTGCTGGATCAAAAGGTTTTCCAACTGTTTCTATTGTTTCTACTCCAAATTTTGTGAATATATCTTGTATTTGTTTTACTACAAGTTCTATTCCTTGTTTCATATTTTCATCTTCTGTTTTAGCTTCTGCTGCCTTTTCTAGGTTGTCTAACACTGGTAAAAAGCTTGATACTATGTCTGCAAGTAATGAATTATATAAGTTTTCTCTTTCTTTAGTATTCCTTTTTTTGTAGTTTTCAAACTCTGCCATTACTCTTTTTAATCTATCAACTGTTTCTTCAAGCTCCTTTTCTGTTTTTGTAAGTTCTTCATTTTCGTCTTGCTTTGCTTCTTCCTTAACTTCTGGTTTGTTTTCTAGGTTTTCTTCTGACATTTTGTTATCATTCCTTTCCTTTACTCATCATTTTTGAATTTTTCATTCAATTTTTTGCTAATATATTTCATTACTGAAATTACTTTTGAATAATCCATTCTTTTTGGTCCTATAATTCCTATTGTTCCTAAGTCTTTGTTTCCTATTGTATGCTTAAATGTTACTACACTTAAATCTTTTAAAGCATCTTGTTCGTTTTCTTCGCCAATGTATACATTTATGTCTTTTGCTAAACCTGAATTTAGTATTTCCATTACTTGCTCTTTTGTATCAAGAATATTTAAAAATTTTCTTGCTGTATCAATTTTTCTAAACTCTGGAAAATCAAATACGTTGTTTGCACCTTCTAAGTATATATGTTCAGACTGTTCAAGTGATTTGTTCATCTGTTTAATTATTGGTTTTATAACATCTACCTGATCTTCCATTGATTCTAGAATATATTCTTCCATTGGTTTATCTATTTTTGTAAGTGGTTTTCCAATTAATTTCTTTTTGAAAAGATAATTTAAACTTTCAACTTGGCTATCTGTTATGTCTTCATTATATTTGATAATTGTTTCCTTAATTGCTCCATTTTCTGTTAAAACAACAGCCATTAAAAGTCTATTTCCAAGTGAAATAAGTTTTACATCAGAAATGATGTTGTTACTTGCGTCTGGTCCTATTGCAACTGTTGTGTAGTGTGTAATTTCTGAAATTGTATCTGTTGCAATTTTTGTTAAGTCTTCAATTTCATTTACTTTTGTTTCAAGTTTAGATTTTATAAATTGTATTTCGTCTAAGCTAATTTTCTCATCATTTAAAAGTTCATCAACATAAAATCTATAACCTTTAGCTGATGGAATTCTTCCTGATGAAGTATGAGTTTTTTCAATATATCCTTGTTTTTCAAGTTCTGCCATATCATTTCTAATTGTTGCACTGCTGTAACCTAAGTTATAGTTTTCAACAATATTTCCTGAACTAACTGGCTCTGCTGTGTTAATATATTCTTCAATTATAGCCTGTAAAACCTGTCTTTGCCTTTGTTCTAACATATCTCTCACCTCAAAAATTAGCAGTCCTTTTCTTGGACTGCTAATATAATACACCTTATTTTAGCAAATGTCAATAGATATTGCTAAAAATTTTTAAAATTTTTGTAACATTATTTTTTGTTTTTCATATATTATTTTTACATAATATATTGAATTTTTGCAATTTACAGTATATAATTTATATGTCTTAAATATGTTACATAAAGGAGAGAATATAATATGGATTTAAGTAATATAGAAAATTTGAAACAGTACAAACATATCCACCTTATTGGTATTGGTGGAATTAGTATGAGTGGAATTGCTGAAGTTTTACATAATTGGGGAATCCTTGTAACTGGTTCAGATTGTACTAAAAGTAAAATAACAGATAGATTATCTAGTCATGGAATTTTTATTTCTATTGGGCACAATACAAATTTAGTTGAAAAGGCAGATTTTGTAATATATTCTGCTGCTATTAAACAAGATGATCCTGAACTTATATGTGCTAAAACAAATAATATTCCAGTGGTTGAAAGAGCAGATTTTGTTGGATTTTTAACAAGAATTTATGATAACACAATAGGTATTGCTGGAACACATGGAAAAACTACTACTACATCTATGATTTCGTTATGTTTTCTTGAAGCTGATTTAGACCCAAGTGTTCAAGTTGGAGCGATGCTTAAGGATATCGGTGGAAATTATAGAGTTGGTAATAGTGATTTCTTTATACTAGAAGCTTGTGAATATGTGGAAAGTTTCTTGAAATTTAGTCCTCAAAGTGCGGTTGTAACTAATATAGATAACGACCATCTTGATTATTTCAAAACTTTTGATAATATTAAGCACGCTTTTGAAAAATATGTTAATTTATTACCTAAGGATGGATTTTTAGTTACAAACGCTGACGATCCAGACTGCTTGAGTTTAAGAAAAAATACATCTGCAAAGGTTATTACATTTGGTATACAAAACGGTAAAGCAAATTTTGTTGGTAGAAATATTGTATATGATGCAAACGGATTTGCAAAATTCGATGTATATAGAAACAATTCTTATTTTGGAGAGTTTAAGCTTTCTGTTCCAGGTCTTCATAATGTTTACAATGCCCTAGCTTGTATTGCTATGTGTTCAAATTATGGTATTGCAAAACAAATATTAAAGACTGCTTTGCTTAAGTTTAGAGGTGCTAATCGTAGATTTGAATATATTGGTTCATACAGTAACATTGATGTTTATGATGATTATGCTCATCATCCTAGTGAAATTGCTGCTACTGCAAAAGCAATGAAGAATAAACCATATCGTCAATCTTGGGTTGTTTTTCAACCACATACATATAGTAGAACTAAAGAATTATTATCTGATTTTGCCGAGGCTCTACTTGATTTTGATAACATAATAGTAACAGACATTTATGCTGCTAGAGAAACTAATACTTATGGTATTTGCTCTAAGGATTTGGTAAATAAAATTAACGAATATGGTAAAAATGCATTATATATTTCTAATTTTGATGATATTGCATCTTATATAAGAGGTCATGCTTGTCCTCACGATTTAATATTAACTATGGGTGCTGGAACAGTCTGGGAAATTGGTAAAAAGATATTAGAATAAAATTAAAGTAACGGAAGTATTAATTTCCGTTACTTTAGAGTGTTTGCAAATAGGGAGTTTATGAGCTTCCTATTTTTTATATTTTAACTACAAATTTTGTTCCTTTTGGAGTATTGTTATATACTTTAATTGTTCCACCATGTGCCTTAACTATTGTTTGTGCTATTGCTAATCCAAGCCCAGTTCCTCCTGTTTCTCTGGTTCTAGCTTTATCTGCTCTATAGAATCTTTCAAAAAGATGTTTTTTCTGTTCATCACTAATTCCAATGCCTTCATCTGCAACCTCGATAGTTGCTTTTCCATCTTTGCAGTGAGTAATTACCTTTATGTTTTCTCCCTCTTTAGTATATTTTATTGCATTGTCTAGTAATATTATTAAAAGTTCTGTTATTTTGCTTAAATCTATGTTTACTTCTTTATTGCAGTTTAATTCTAATTCTAGCTTTTTATTTTGCATTTGAGCATATTCTATATAAGGTGAAGCTACTTCTTTTACTACATCATCAATATTTTTTAATTCTTTTTTAACTTCTAATTGATTTGAGTCTGCGGTTGCTAATATCATTAGTTCTTTTACAAGTTTTGTAAGCCTTCTTGTTTCATTAATAGTTAAACTAATATCTTCTGATTTATCTATTATTCTGCTTTCTGGTTCTTTAAGTAATAATTGTTGCTTTGCTTGTATTATTGTAAGTGGTGTTCTAAGCTCATGTGCAGCATTTTGAACAAATTCTGTTTGTTTTTCCCATGCTTGAAAGATTGGTTTTAAAGTTTTTCTAGATAGAATATAGCTTGCAATAATTGAAGTTATAATGATTATTGTACTTAATCTAAAAAGTCTATGCCTTAAATTAATAAGGCTTTCATTTTCTCCATCAACATTTGCTAGTAATTGTACATACCTAAGTTCATTTGCTGTTGAATATGCTACTGTTGTTATTCCTCTATAATTATATTCTGAATTAAGTTTAATTGAATATATTGTATTTATTTTGTTTTTATCAAATTCAACATCACTAATATATTCATATACTCTGCCAATATTTTCTTCATTAATTATGTTTCCTTTTAAATCTCTAATAATATAGATAATTCTTGGGCTTAAAACAATTATTTTGTTATTCCAATTTTTATTTGCGAAGTTTTGTAATTCTGTATCTATTTCTTTATATAATAGTTGCTCTGCTCTTTTGTATATTAAAACATCAAACACTAAAACTAAAATGGTAAAAACTGCAAATGTATATACCATATTTTTTATTAATTGTTTTTTTACAAATTTCTTTTCTTCCATCTTTCATTTCCTTTTAAAATAGAACGACTGTTAAGGTCGTCCTATAATTTTAAATTATTCTAAATCTATTCTATTAAATAGGAGCTCTAGTTCATTTACTTTTATGTCTCCATTTAGTGTTATTGGTTCCCACCTAAATTCTGGTAAGCTAAGCATTTTCTTTATTTTCTTTGATGTGTTTGGCATAAATGGTGCTATTAAATTTGAAATGTTTGCAATAATATATGCACATGTATATGTTATATTGTTAAATTCTTCTATGTTTTCCTTTGCTTTTTTCCATGGTTCATTTTCATCATAATATTTATTTGCATATCCTATATATTCAAATATTTCATCTATTGCTGCTTTAAGTTCTGCCTGTTCTATAAGGTTTCCAACTTTTTTGTATAATTTTTCTGTTCTTTCGATAATGCTTGAATCAACTGTTGCTTCTTTTATAATTCCATCAAATTTTTTGTTTATAAAAGATAAATTTCTATTTACAAAATTTCCTAACATTCCTACTAAAAATTTATTATGTGTTTGTACAAATAGCTCCTCAGTAAAGTTCATATCCTTTTTTTCTGGTCCATTTGAAATCATATAATATCTTATACTATCTACATCAAATTTTTCTACTAATTCATCTACTGTTACTAAATTGCCTTTGCTCTTTGACATTTTTGTGTCGTTCATGTTTACATAACCACTTGATACAATGTATTTTGGTAGTTGGTATCCATTACCTATTCCAAGCATTAATGCTGGAAAGATTATTGTGTGGAATGGTATATTGTCTTTTCCATGTACATAATATGTTGATAAATTTGGATTATCTTTGCTCATGAATTTTTCAAAATCAATTCCACGTTCTTCAGCAACTCTTTTAGCTGTTGTTAAGTATCCTAAAACTGCTTCTATCCATACATATATTCTTTTATCTTCATAACCTGCTACTGGAACCTCAATTCCCCATTCTAGCTGTCTTGTAGCTGCTCTATCAATTAATCCATTATTTAAGAATTTTCTAGATTCACCAACTGCTTGTTTTCTCCAAGTATTTTCACTTGCTTGTATTAAGTCTTCAATTTGTTTTTGAAATGCTGATAATTTGAAGTATAAATGCTTGTTATCTTTTAAAACTGTAGGTTCTCCACATTCTTTGCAGTGCTTGTCTTCAACTTCATCTGCGTTTAAAGTTGTTAAGCAGTCGTCACATTGTTCTCCAGTTGCCTTTCCTCCACATTTTGGGCAAGTTCCTACAATTTCTCTATCTGATAAAAATTTGCCACATTTTTCACAATAGTCTTGTTTTACTGTTTTTTCATATATATATCCATTTTCAATTAATTTCAAAAAATATTCTTTAACTTGTTTTTTGTGTTCTTCTTGAAATGTTGCTGCATACATATCATATTCAAAGTCCATTGCAGTAAAGCTTTTTATAAATGCTTCATGGTATCTTTTTGCTATTTCTTCTGGTGTTGTGTTTTCTTTTGCAGCTCTTATTGTAATTGGTGTGCCATGTGAATCTGTGCCAGATACATATATTACATTATCGCCATTTCCTCTAAAATACTTTGCAAGTACATCTCCTGGTAATAATGCAGCTAGATGCCCAATATGCATAAAATAATTGGCATAAGGCCATGCTCCACCTATTAATATATCTTTTTTCATATTAATCAATTCTTCCTCTCTTTTTGAAATCTACTACCTTAATATTATAATCAATTTGGCAGAAAAAATCAATAGTTTTACAAAATGTGGTTATACATTTTATGTTTTTTGTTTCAAAATTCGTTGCTATTTTTATATTTTTCAATACATATGCTGCACATATAGTAAAAAAATTGTGAGATATTTTTTCATTTTAGAGCTTCAATTTCTTCTTTACTTAAACCAGTTACTTTTGCAATAAAATCTATACTAGCTTTTTCTTTAATCATGTTTCTTGCTATTTCTATGCTTTTATTTTTTTCTCCTTCAGCCTTGCCTTTAGCTTCACCTGCTGCCATGCCATCTGCATATCCAGACTGTCTTATATTCATTTCGTCTCTTATGGCTTTTAAACGTAATTCGTATAATTCTCTCTCTTCTGGATTCATTGCTAGTTTTTCTAGCTCTTTCTTCGCTTTTTCTATTTCTTCGTTTTTACTCTTAGCCATTTCTATTTTTCCCTCCTCACCACATATTAGACATAACCATTGGTCTAACTTGCTACTCATGTCTGGGTTTTTTTGTCTAAATTTTGGCAGTTCTATAAAATGCATTTCTAGGTCATCTGTTGCATATTTGTCTTCCACTATGTATCCCATATCTACCTGTTCATTCTCTTTACTTTCCTCAAATTTCATTCTTGCTACTGAATGATAACTGTTTCTTTTGTAAAAGTTAAAGTTCAGTATATTTATTACTGCAACCTTTTTTACTTTTATATATGTGTCTCCTTCTTTTAGTTGTTCTAAATAAAGTTTTGTTAGATATGTAGGACTTCTCTTATTTATATTGTATTGATTTTGTACTTGCATTTCTACTTCTGTTATTTCGTCTCCATTTACTTCTGCCCTGATGTCTAATAATCCTATTTTCCCATCTTTCATATTTTTTGGAATTTCTGGATTTTGTATAGTAATACTATTTATTTCAATATCCAAAATAGCTTCTAAAAAATCCTTTAGTATTGATTCATTTCCATTCCTTCCAAATACTCTTTTGAATGCATAATCTACTGTTAGTTGCATTCTTTCTGTCTCTTTATTTTGCTTTTTTGTCATAAGCATCTTCCTTTCTATTGTAACAGATTTTTTTTTATTATTCAACACCTTGGGATTAATTTTGGATAAAAAAATATTAGATATAACCCATTTTTGAACTTTGTTTTGACCTTTAGAAAATTTAGTCAAAGATTCTATTTACAATGTAACTAATATATCACACAATTTGCCATTTTGCAACAAAAATCGTTCGTCAAATTTCTACTTTTTTTGACAAACGATTTTGTTTGTGGTCTCACACTCTTGGCCTAACAGCTTGGTGCTATTGGCTAATTGTGTATCCATTTGTGGAATCGTAAGATAATTTTATGCCTGTTTGTAGATAGACTACGGGGCGAACACCGCTATCACCGCTGAAATAAGATGAGTCATCAGAGTTGTACAAGTCGTAGTCGACAAGTTTGTCACTGCTATCAAGGTACGCATTAAAATTCACACGATTAGTAAGGAAGCTAAGGTAACGGGACGCCAGCCAGTATTTAGTGTCCGCATGGCTTACACTTGTATCTAAAGTTCTGCTTCCGCTATAAGCATATTGATACAATGTTACGCTTGGGTTTGATTCCGTTAATTCATTCCATGTATAGCTTGCTTCTGTTTCTTGTGTTGAATTACTTGCGTCTAATGCCATATATTTGAATGTACTATATTTTCCTCCTATTGTACTTGTTCCATCTGGTGCTATATTTGCTTCATAGCAATATACTTTTGCTTCTGTATCTCCACTGTGTGTCTCCAAGGCATACGTATACAATGCTGTTCTGGTTAATGCTCCATATCCTAAATCTTCCATTTTAAAGCTTCTGCCTCCACTTGTGGTGAATTTAGTCTTATCCGCATATTTACCTTGTCCATATATTGCTCCTATTTTATTTAGTTCATTTACAAAATTTGTATAGCCTGTCTGTCCTCGTAATCTCAAATATGTAAAGCCACTTTTGGTATATCCGCCACTTACTGGCTGGACTATATTCTTTGTGGTTATTTTTATTTGGTTTCCTTCTCCACCTAATACTATCCATTCTATTCCACTATTATTTACAACTGAATATGTTGCATCTGAATCTGATGAATCTGATGAATCTGTGCTTCCTCTAGTTGTTTTTAATGAGGTATAGCTTGGCATTGTTGACAATGCATTTCCATCTGTACCAATATATTCATGGTAGTTTATTTTAGCACCTATTACTAGTGCACTTTGGCACACTGTGCATTTCCCATTCAAATACTCGTGTTTTTCTGTTTTTAACTTTTCTCCACAGTTTGTGCAACTTATTGTGTGTGTTCCATCTCCATTATCTGTTGCAGTTGTAGATGTATGTTCACATGTTGTTTCGCCACCAGTTGTATTACTGCTTGATGAATTTTCATCTTCTTTATCCCAAGAGCTTAGTATGTCATTCATTTCGTTATAATCTCTTTTGGCTGAGTTTGTTTTGTCCTCGCCGTCTTCAAGTTTGCTAGTTATTTCGTTTTCTGTGTTTTTTACTTTTGTAATTGTATCTCTATGTAGTGCTATATTTATTGTTACTAATGTTAATAAAGCTAGAATTACAACTGTTGCCACAAGCGATAATAATGTTATTCCTTTGTCATTTTTCATTTTTTTCTCCTTTGTTGGTTGTTTATATGCAACCTTTTTATTTATAATTTTATTATATTTTATATTTAATTTTTTGTCAATTATTTTTTTAATTTTTTTGTTATATTATGTTGCTTTAGAAACTTTTAGCATTCTTTTTGCATATTATATAGTATATAAAATAAAAAAGGAGGAATTCATAATGTTTAGAAAATGCTGTAATTGCAACAGCAATAGTAACTGTAATTGGAATACTAATAATACAAATGTTGCTTCTGAATATGAAGACTGTTTAGAAGAAACCTGTTCTAATGTTGAAAATACATTGGGATTGTATGATGAATGTCAATGTGGTTTTGATAATTTTAGTCCTTTTCCTGAAAATCCGGTTTTAGGTCAAAGTTATGTTCCTATTCAAGTTATGGATAGAACATTTATTCCATGTGTTGGATTAAAAATGGGAACTGTTTTTCCTGAGCTTGTAAGCCCTTATATGCCAGGTCAGTCTATGTGTGAAATGGAATATCTAAAAAGAAGAAATACTATTGGGGAGGGATGTAATCAATGTTAAATACTAGTAATATGAATAATGATTGTAATTACCAATGTAATTGTGGTGAAGATGAAGTTCAAGAAGCTGTTTTGCCTAGTATGGAACTACCAGAAATAAAGGAATGTCCTAGAGATTGTAAGCGTGAAGAAATGATTATGAAAATTAGAGAATTAGATTTCGCAGTTGAAGACATTGCTTTATATCTAAATACCCATCCAGATGATAGAAGAGCTTTATGTTTGCATAATACTTATGCAAAACAATTAAGGGATGTAAAAGATAAATATCAAAGAGTTTATGGGCCTTTAACTATTGATTTTCCTTGTAATAAATGGAGATGGCTTGAAACTCCATGGCCATGGGAAAGGGGGAATTATTAATGTGGACTTATAATAAAACTTTACAATATCCAATAAATATAAAATGTCCAAATCCAAAGCTTGCAAAAATAATAATATCACAATATCGGTGGTCCAGATGGAGAGCTTGCTGCTTCTCTTAGGTATTTATCTCAAAGATTTGGTATGCCTGACCAAAAGGCTAAAGCTATTTTAAATGATATTGGTACAGAGGAATTAGCCCATTTGGAAATGGTTGGAACTATTGTTCATCAATTAACTGATGGTGCAAGTATAGAGGAAATTCAAAAGGCTGGATTAGGTCCTTACTATACAGACCATGGAGTTGATGTGTATCCTCAATCAGCTGCAGGAGCACCATTTACTGCTGCATATATTGCTTGCAAAGGAGATCCTATTGCAAATTTACAAGAAGACCTTGCTGCTGAGCAAAAGGCACGTGCAACTTATGAGAAGCTTATTGATTTAGTTGGAGATGACCCAGATGTTTTGGACCCTCTTCGTTTCTTAAGAGAAAGAGAAGTTGTTCATTTCCAAAGATTTGGTGAAGCTTTGCGTGGTGTTCAGGAAAAACTTGCTGAAAAGAAATATTATATGAATGATAATAACTGTATGTGTAATAGATAGTTTTAAAGGAGCCAGATTTGGCTCCTTTTTATTATTTTAAACTATTTATTCTTTGTTCTATTGTTGCTAGCATTTCGTTAAATTTTTCAAGTTTTGTTTTTTCTTCTTCAACTTTAGCAGTTGGTGCTTTTGCCAAGAATCCTGGGTTTCCAAGCATTTTGTCTGTTTTTTCTTTTTCTAGTAGTATTTTTTGTTTTTCCTTTTCAAGTCTTTCCTTTTCCTCAGCTATGTCTACTAAATCCTCAAATGGCATAAATACTTCAAGTTCTTGAGTTACTACATTTACTGCATTTTGTGGTATATCTGTTTTTTCTGTTTTAATTTCTATCTCTTCACTAAAACCTAATTTCTTTATAAAGCCTTCTGATTCTTTTATTACATTTACGTATTCTGGTTTTGCAATAAAAATTAGTTTTGATTTTTTTGATGGATGTACATTCATTTTTGTTCTTACATTTCTTATTCCTGTTATAACTTCTTTTATTTGTTCAATTTGTTCTTCTTCTTGTTTGAAGTTTAATTTTTCGCTATATTCAGGGTATTTTGCTATCATAATGCTTTCATCTTCGTTATATAATTTGCTATAAATTTCTTCTGTTACAAATGGCATAAATGGGTGTAATAGTTTTAAAGCGTCTCCTAATACTTTATTTAGTACATATTGTGCTGTTTTTCTTGTTTCATCTTCTTTATTGTATAATCTAGTTTTTACAATTTCTATGTACCAGTCGCAGAATTCGTTCCATATAAATGTGTATATTTTATCAAGTGCAACTCCTAAATCATAGTTATCCATATTGGCTGTAACTTCTTTTGATAAAGTATTTAGTTTTGATATTATCCATTTATCTTCTATTTGAAGTTTGATATTTTGTATATCAGTTTTTAAGTATTCTTTATCTGCGTCTTCTAAATTCATTAATACAAATTTTGCTGCATTCCAAATTTTGTTTCCAAAATTTCCTGCTGCTTCTAGCTTTTCTGGCATAAATCTCATGTCGTTTCCAGCTGATGTTCCAGATACTAATGAGTATCTTAAACTATCTGTTCCATATTTTTCTATAATATCTAGTGGATCTATTCCGTTTCCTAAGCTCTTAGACATTTTTCTACCTTGGCTATCTCTTACTATACCATGGATAAATACGTCTTTGAATGGAACTTCTCCCATTTGTTCTAATGATGAAAACATCATTCTTACTACCCAGAAGAATATTATGTCGTAGCCTGTAACTAGTGTGTTTGTAGGGAAAAATGTTTTTAGGTCTTCTGTTTCTTCTGGCCAACCAAGTGTTGAAAATGGCCATAGTGCTGAGCTAAACCAAGTATCTAATGTATCAGGGTCTTGTACTAAATTTGTGCTTCCACATTTTGAACATTTTTCTGGTTTATTAATTTCTACATTTATTTCTCCACAATCTTTGCAATAGTATGCTGGAATTTGGTGTCCCCACCAAATTTGACGTGATATACACCAATCTTGTATGTTTTCTAGCCAGTTAAAATATGTTTTTTCAAATTTTTCTGGTACAAATCTTGTTTTTCCTGTTTTTACCGCTTCTATTGCTGGTTTTGCTAAGTCTTTCATAGCCACAAACCATTGGTCTGATATTTTAGGTTCTACTGTACAACCACATCTATCATGTTTTGCAACATTATGTACATAATCTTCTATCTTTACTAGTGCACCAATTTCTTGTAGTTTTTCTACTATTTTCTCTCTTGCCTCATACATATCTAATCCCTTATATTCAGGAACTAAATCATTCATTTTGAAGTTTTCATCAAAAACTTCTATTATTTCCAAATTGTGTGAAAGTCCTGCTTGGTAATCATTTGGATCATGTGCTGGTGTAATTTTAACTGCTCCTGTTCCAAATTCTTTTTCAACAAATTCGTCTGCTATAATTGGTATTTCTTTATTCATTATTGGTAGTATACATTTTTTTCCTACTAAATCTTTGTATCTTTCATCTTCTGGATTAACTGCAACTGCTGTATCTCCAAGCATTGTTTCTGGTCTGGTTGTAGCTACTGTTAAATATCTGTCTTCCCCTACTACCTTATATCTTATATGCCAAAGATGTGTTGGTTTTTCCTCATATACGGCTTCTGCATCTGATATAGATGTATTACAGCATGGGCACCAGTTTATCATTCTTTTGCCTTTATATATTAAACCTTTATCATATAATTTTTTAAATACAACTAAAACTGCTTTTGAAAGCCCTTCGTCCATTGTGAATCTTGAGCGTGACCAATCCGCTGAACATCCTAATCTTTTTTGTTGTTTTACAATAGTTCCTCCATATTCTTCTGTCCATTTCCATGCTTCCTCAAGGAATTTTTCTCTTCCTAAATCGTGTTTATCTATTCCTTCTTTTTTTAATTTTTCTACTATTTTTACTTCTGTTGAAATAGCTGCATGGTCTGTTCCTGGAACCCATAAAGTATTATATCCATTCATTCTTTTATATCTAATTAATATATCTTGAAGTGTTCCATCTAATGCATGCCCCATATGTAACTTTCCTGTAACATTTGGTGGTGGCATCATTATACAATAACTACCTTTTTCTTTGTTTCCACTTGGTTTAAAATATCCTTTATTTTCCCAATTTTCATAGATTTTTTCTTCAAATTCTTTTGGTTCATATTTTCCTTCTAGATTATGATTACACATATTGCATCTTCCTCTCTTTATTCAATGAATAGTTAATAATTTTACCTAAATTATTAACTATTCCATACTTTTTTATTAATTTTAAATTTAATTCATATAATCGCGTAAACGTTTGCTTCTACTTGGATGTCTTAGTTTTCTTAGGGCTTTTGCTTCTATTTGTCTTATTCTTTCTCTTGTAACTTCAAATTCTTTGCCAACTTCCTCTAGTGTTCTAGCTCGTCCATCTTCTAATCCAAATCTTAATTTTAGAACTTTAGCTTCTCTTGGTGTTAATGTGTTCATTACTTCATCTAATTGCTCTTTCATAAGTGTAAATGATGCTGAATCTTGTGGTGCTGGGCTGTCTTCATCTTGTATAAAGTCTCCTAAATGGCTATCATCTTCTTCACCTATTGGTGTTTCCAAAGATACTGGATCTTGAGCTATTTTTTGAATTTCCATAACTTTTTCCACTGGTAAATCCATTTCTTTTGCGATTTCCTCTGGGCTTGGTTCACGGCCTAATCTTTGTAGTAATAGTCTTGATGTACGTATTAATCTATTTATTGTTTCTACCATGTGTACTGGAATTCTTATTGTTCTTGCTTGGTCAGCTATTGCTCTTGTTATTGCTTGTCTTATCCACCATGTTGCGTAAGTACTGAATTTATATCCTTTTGTGTAATCAAATTTTTCTACTGCTTTTATTAAGCCCATATTTCCTTCTTGTATTAAGTCTAAGAATAATAATCCTCTACCAACATATTTTTTTGCAATACTAACAACTAATCTTAGGTTTGATTCTGCTAATTTTTGTTTTGCCTCTTCGTCTCCTTTTAAGATTCTTTTAGCAAGTTCAAGTTCTTCATCAAATGAAAGTAATTGTATTTTTCCTATTTCTCTTAAATACATTCTTACTGGGTCGTCTGTATTAACTCCTTCAAATGACATTGAATCTATATTATCTAATTTTAAGTCTTCAACCTCTTTTAAATCATCTAAATCTGGTTCTTCTATATCATCTTTTAAAACATCAACACCCATTTCTTCCATTGCATCAAAAACTTTATCTATTTGTTCTGGGTTTGCTTCTCCAAGTTCTGTTGCTAGTTCACCATAGGTAATATTTCCTTTTTCTTTAGCCTTTTTTATAATATCTGTTACTTTTTTTTCTGTGTTTTGTTCCGTATTTTCTTGTTCTGCATTTTCTTGTATATCTACATTTTTTTCTTCTTCCATATTATCCTCCTTTATTGGGAAAAAGCCTATTTAATCATTTTCTTTTCTATTATTATTTTATTAATTTCTTCAATTATTTTTTCTTTTTCTTCTTTACTCAAATTAGGTTGTTGCTCTTTTTCAAGCAATTCCATTTTTCTATTATCCAGTTTTTCTATTTTATATGTATTAATAACATTTCTTATTGCTTTTTCGTCATTATCTATTTGATATTCGTCTGCCATTATTTCTGTTAGTCTACTCATTGTTTCTTCATCATCAATAAAATAATTTAATACATTATTTATATTACTATTTCCTTTTTCGTATTCTTCATACAATTTTTTTAGTATTTTTTTATTAATTTCTGATTTAAAGTCATCTAGTTTTATTTCTTGTTCTATTTTTTGCCATAATTTTTTTTCTTGAATTAATAATGCTATTATGGCTTTTTCTCTGTCTATAAGTTTCTTATCTATATTTTCTTTTTTTATAACTTGCCTTGGTTTTCTTTCTAGTACTTTTGTTGTAACAATTTTGTCATTTGTTTTATTTATCTCGGCATAAAGTGCTTCTTTAGATATCTTGTATTCATTTGCAATTTTGTCTATATATATTTCCTGTTCAATTTTGCTACTAATTGTTGTTATTAGTTTAGCTGTTTCCTTTAAGAATTTTATTTTATCATTCACATTAGTTAAATCTAAATTTTTTTTCAACACTTTTACTTTGAATTCTATTAATGATATTGCATTTTCCACTAATAAATTAAAACGTCCATTGCCATATTTTATAACATATTCATCAGGGTCTTTTGCTCCCTCCATTTGTAGTATTCTAACATCGCATCCTACATTTTTTAGTATTTCTAATCCTCTTAATGTTGCGGCTTGCCCTGCTCCGTCTGAATCATAAGAAATAACAACTTTTTCTATATATTTTCTAAGTAATCTAGCTTGTCCTTCTGTTAGAGCTGTTCCGTAATGATGCTACAACATTAGGTATTCCTCTTTGATGCAAAGATACTGCGTCCATATAGCCTTCTACCATTACTATTTTACCCATATTTGCGTTTTTAGCAACATTCATTGCATATAGGTTTCTACCTTTACTGTATACAATTCCTTCTGGTGAGTTTATATATTTTGGAAGTGAATTATCTAAAACTCTTCCTCCAAATGCAATATATCTATTTCTTATGTCTTGTATTGGAAACATTAATCTGTTTTTGTATACATCACTATATCCATAACTGGTTTTTTTTACTAAATTTGATGCTAATATTTGCTCTTCTGTAAATCCTTTGCTTTTTAGCAATCTGTATACTTCATTATTTCCTGTTGAATATCCTATCATGAATTTTTTTAATGTGTTATTATCTAGTTTTCTTTTCTTTACATATTCCTGGGCTGGCTTAGCTGTTGGCATATATAGATTTTGATGATAGAAATTTGCAATAAGTTCGTTTATTTCAAAGACTTTTTGCTTTAAAAAATCTCTTTTTGTTTCATTTGCATTATCTGTTGTTGGCAATGCAATTCCAGATTTTTCTGCAAGTATTTCTATTGCTTCTTTATAATTTACATTTTCAATTTTGCATATAAAAGTAATAACATCACCACCAACTCCACAACCAAAACAATGAAATATTTGTTTATCTGGAGAAACAGAAAAAGAAGGTGTTTTCTCTTTGTGAAAAGGACACAAACCTGAGAAATTTCTACCGCTTCTTTTTAATACTACATATTGTGATATGATGTCTACAATGTCGTTATTAACTTTTATTTCATCAATAAGACTCTCACTATATCGCACCATTTTTTAGCACCTTTCCTACAATATATTATTCGACATAAAGTTTTTTTTACCTTCTAGTATTTACATAATTCGTTTTATTGTTTTAAAAATTTTTTTGTGTTTTTATTTCTGTATTATAATATGTATATTTTGCTTTACTTAAGCTAATAATATTATTATAATTTTTTAGGAGGTGCTAATATGTCTGATAACCAAAAGCATAAAAAGAAAAACAAAAATAGCAACAAAAATATAGAGAATAATAATTGTTCAAACGAGAGAACAGAAAATAATAATCGTAAATAAAGAATAAAGGTAGCTAAGCTACCTTTTACTATCTTAAAGATTCTTTAGAATCATCAACTAGTTTTTGTGCTTTAGCTAGTTTAGCTCTTGCACTGCCTGATAAACTCATTGCTGCATATACTACTTGAGAATGATCCATATCATCTGTTACTTTTAAATTCTTAATAAATTCCTTTGTTTCTCTGTTGTTTCTTTCTGCTTCAGCATAAATCTCTCTTGTTCTTCCTGATGTGTTCATTGCTGCAAATACTTTGTTTTCATCAGGTTCATTGTTTGTTTGGCTTAATTGTTCTAAAAATTCTTTTCTTTTTTCTGTCATATAAATAACCTCCTAGTAAATTTAAGATATGTATATTATACTATACTTTTTCATAAAAGTAAAATTTTCAAAATTTACTTTATTTTTCAACATTTTTATAATATAATATTAGTGTTTAAGAAGAAGGGATGATTTTAATGAAAAAATATAAATTAGCTTTAGTTGGTGCAACTGGATTAGTTGGAAGAACAGCTATTAAAGTTTTAGAAGAAAAAAATTTGCCAATTTCTGAGTATGTTTTTTTTGCTTCTAAGCGTTCTGCTGGAAGCATTATGGAGTTATTTGGTCATAACTATATTGTAAAGGAATTAAATGAAAATTCTTTTGATGAAGGATTTGATTTTGCAATTTTTTCTGCTGGTGGTGAAGTTTCAAAAAAATTTGCTCCTATTGCTGCTTCTAAGGGTTGTATTGTAATTGATAATAGTAGTACATTTAGAATGGATAAAGATGTTCCTTTAGTTGTTCCTGAGGTAAATAGTGAGGATATAAGTTTAAATAAAGGCATTATTGCAAATCCTAATTGTTCTACTATTCAAGCTGTAGTTGCCTTAAAACCTTTGGATGATAAATATAAGATTAAAAGAGTTGTTTATTCAACATACCAAGCAGTTTCTGGAGCAGGTCAAAAGGGAGTTCAAGATTTGCAAGACACTTTAAATGGCTTAGAACCTAAGAAATTTCCTTATCCAATAGCTAATAACTGCTTGCCACATATAGATAGTTTTACAGAAAGTGGCTACACAAAAGAGGAAATAAAAATGATTAATGAAACAAGAAAAATTTTACATAAACCAGATTTATTAGTAACTGCAACCTGTGTAAGAGTTCCTGTTGTAAATTCTCACAGTGAATCTATTAATATTGAATTTGAAAATGATTTTGATTTGGCAGAATTAAAAAAAGTTCTAAAAAATAGCCCTGGAATTATTGTTCAGGATAATCCAATGGAAAACATATATCCTCTTTCAACTCATGCAACTGGCTCTGATGAAGTATATATTGGTAGAATTAGACGTGATGATAGTGTTCCTTATGGAGTAAATATTTGGGTTGTTGCAGATAATGCTAGAAAAGGTGCTGCAAGTAATGCTATCCAGATTATGGAGAAAATGATAAAATAGTTTTTAACTATTCATCTGTTTTACCATTATTTCTCCAAATACAGCATAACCTTGGAGTGGATTATTAACAAGGACATGTGTTATTGCACCAATAAATTTGCCATTTTGCAGGATTGGTGCTCCACTCATTCCTTGAACAATTCCTCCTGTTTTTTCAATTAATTTTTCGTCTGTTATTTCTATTAACATACTTTTGTTGTCTTCTTGATTATTTTTATAGATTTTCTTTATTTCTATTTCATATTCTTTTCTTATTCCATCTTCCAATGTTAATAATATTTGTGCTTTTCCAAGTTTTATTTCTTCCTTTAACGCAACATTTACAGAGTTTTCTTCATTTATTCCTAAACTGTTGGTTTCATTTAGATTACCATATATTCCAAATTTAGTGTTTAAGTTTATTTTTCCAATTACTTTTTCCTCATTTAATGTTCCTCTTATTTCTCCTGGATTTCCTTTTTCTCCTTTTTTTATTTTTGTTACTGTACTTGTTGTAATTTCACCGCTTCCCAATGTTATTAACTTATCAGTATCTCTATCTATTATTCCATGCCCTAATGTGGCTATTTTACCGCTCCTTGGCTCATAATATGTTGCAGTTCCAATACCGGCATGCTCCATCTCTTACCCATAATCCTATTTTATATTTATCGTCTTTTGTTTTTACTGGTTCAATATTGGTTATATATTCTGTTCCTTCTCTTAGATATTTTACTTCAACATTTTGTCCTTGTGATTTGTTTACACATTCTATTAGTTCTTCTGTTGTATTTACTTCGGTATTATCTATTTTAATTATTAGGTCTCCCTCTTTTATGCCGGTATTTTCATAAGGTTTTTTTCCTTCTATTTCTGTCATTCCTATCACTAAAACTCCACTTGAATATATTTTTATTCCTATTGTGTTGCCAAGTGGTATTATCTTTGTATCTTGAATTGTGGTTACATCAACCTTTTTTACAGGGATTATATTAAAGAGGCTAACTGTTATGCTTTTGTTTTCAATTTTGTTGCTACTACTTGAGGTTTCTATTATTTTATTTTTTTCTTCTTTTAATGTTAATCCAAATATTTCGCTGAGTTTAAGATTCTCATTTTCAAATATGATTATTTTTTTCGGTATATTTGTTATGTTGACAGTATATATTAATACTATTAAAAGAATTATTATTAAAAAAATTTTTTTTATAAAATTCAAATATGGTCACCCTAAAGTTTAGGATAACCATATTTTGATTTAGATATACTTATTTGTTTCTTACAGCAATGATTTTTATATTATCTATCTTATAATAACCTATTTCATTACAACCATGTGAGTAGTGATCAGATAAGAAGCCAAATGTGTCTGGTTGAGGATTATCTACTGGTATAAAGCATGAACCTGCCATTTCAGTACCCTCAATCAAATATCCATCATCTTGAACTTTAATACTCATTTTACCACTTGTTGTACTATATCTTGATTGACTAACATTTATGTGGAATGTGTATCCAGTTGGTCCTGGAAGTTCTAGTTTTTCAATATTAGTTGAATTTTTATTTTTATAATATTCAAATTTGAATATTGCTCCTGTATCTCCTGCTACCGACCTTGGATTTCCTGTAAAGTTTATACTAAACATATATCCTTCCAAATAAGTACCTCTATCAATAACATTAAACATAAATCCAACTGAATTAAAGCTATCTCCTTTATTTACATGATACGTAAACTGGAATTCTTGTATTGATATAAAGTCTGATTTGAATGTTGCCCAAGTTGCTCCTTTTCCTCTAAGAGTACTATTTCCGGTCATTTCAACTGTAGCACCTTCTGCAGCTTCTGTTATTCTTATATTTGATATGCTTCCATCATAAACATCATGATCTCCTCCATCCCAATATTCATCTCCATTCCACTTATAGTCTCTTGTCCAGTTTAATTCGCTTAGAGATATTCTCCATACTGCATAAAGGTCTGTATCCTCATATATAACATCTGACATTTGACCTGGGTAATATTTTATGTTGTTTGAAATTGGATCTTCTGACCATCCAACAAACACATATTTAATAAACTGATTATTTGTAGTTATTGTAGGTAATGGATTTTGTCCTAATATTTGTGCTCTTGCTCCTATTTCAACTTCTTGTGCATCAGGTATTCCTGTTATTGAAGTAATTTCATTTCCAATTTCCATTCCTGCATGGTAAGTTATCATTACTCCAAGTTTTCCTGCTACGTTTTCTTTTTGATAGTATCTTTCCCTTGCCAAAGCTTCTTTATATGCTTTTGCTTGTGTAAAATTAATGTTGGCGTCTGTTGTTCTTTTATAGTTTGCCTGATTAACTACACAATAGTAACATGCGGTTTCTGAATTATTATTATTAATTGAATCATGCTGATAATAGTAAGTAATATCACCTGTATTTTTGTTTTCATATTCTTTTAGAACATATTCAACACTTCTATACCCTGTATATGCTACGTCCTTACTTTTTTCACAATATACTCTATGATAGTTATTGTCTTCTCCTGTAAAGAATAGTTCTCCTGGATCAACATATTCCCTGTTTGTAGTACTTGTTGCAATCGCATAGTTATTATAATATTTTAATCCGATTGGTACTCCTTGGAAAAATGTTATTAATGAAATGTTATTAAATACTTGCTCCCAATCGCTATCTGTTAAAACTGGTAACTTAAATTCATAACTACCTTTTCCATAATTAGATATTGATAAGTTTAGATTAGAGTTAATTAGATTTTTCATTATTTCCCTTTTATGTATAGTTATTGGTGAAGTCTTTTTTTCAGGATCATTAGTTTCTGTTATTACGAAAATATCTTTTACTTCACCTTCTACCTGTATAGGTGTTGCTATATATTTTCTTTGTGCTTCATCATATACTTCTTGCTTAACTCCGCTTAAATTCCTTGCCCAGTTTGTAAAAGCATATGCTTCAACATAATAACTTATTGCACTATAGTCTCTATATATTGTTGAAAAACGTATATCATCTAAACCTAGTTCTTGTAATTTTGTTAGTTTTATTTCAGTATCTATAATTTCATCTTGCCCTGGTTTTTTGGCGTTTTCTGGTTTAATGCTTATACACCATTTTCCTTTATCTCTTCCATTTAATACTTGGTATATTTTCTTATATTCGGTTGTACTATTTGAATCTCCCCATAAAACTGATAATGATTTATATCTACAGCCTGATGAACCTATTTTAATTGAAGCATCATTGCTTATAAATTGCTTTGTTTTATCATCTGGATTAATGGTAAAAAAGTTGTCTGCATTTTCATCATAATATAATTTTTCGTGTTTTATATCATATATATATTTGAATGTTTTTAAATTTGATTGTCCATTTTCTAGATATAACACTTGTTCTTCTAAAATTTCAGTTTCTATTGATGTGCTATTATATTTTGTATTAGTAACCTTGTTATCTACTTTTATGTCTGATTCGTGATATTGTTTATTTAGATTATTTACATTATATCCAGGTATATATATTCTAGGCATTGCGGAATCTGTATTAAAGTAAACCAAATATCCATCTTTTTCAACGCTTTCTCCATTTAATTTTCCATACACATAGATTCTATTATCCAAAGTATAGTTTACAACAACATTTGTGTTACTACCATTTGAATATCTTGCTGTATATGCTATTTGGTTATTTAATATGTGTTTATATTCTTTTTTTGCTAAATTTATGTCTGTTACAAAGCTAATTGATGGTTCTGTTATTTCTACTCCTTCATCATTAATATATACATAAGAAGCATTTTTTATATTGGGACCTACTGCATCTTGTGGCTCATATATTACTTCTAGTCCATCTTTATATACATCTGTTAAAGAATCACTATCTTTATCATAATATATTTGAACACCTTCATTGTTTTCTATTGTTATTGGCACATAAGTTGGAGCATATATGTAATATCCATCATACATTGTTATTGCCATTGCTGGAATATAATTTATCATAAATTCTTTAGCGGTTCCTGTAACATTTAATTGATTTGCTAAGCTTGATACAAATGTATTTACTACTGCATTTGCATTATTTCTTTTTGTTATATTATTCTTCTTGCTTACCCATTCTGACCAGTCAACTGTATTTACCTCAAAAGCTTTTATTCCTTCTTTTGTTGCATCTGCCAGTTTTGTATCATACGCAGCCTGTAATTCTAATGTTTTTTGTTGCAAATGTAAGTAATATGATAGTACCAAAATTAATGGTATTATTATTATTAGAAAAATTATTGCCATATTTTGAATTTTCATATTTTTTGTCCTTTCTCATTTTACCAATTTAGTTCTACTTCATAACATAAGATAACTCTATACTTGCATTTTGCCAGTCCTCTGTTGTCATACTTAAAAGTTCACCTACTAATTTTAGGTCTATAACATACTGTGATTTAGTTGTATCGAAGTAAACTACATAGCTTGGTAAATTTTTTCCTATTGTATATGTACTATTATTAACCTTAATTTCTACTGGACTTGTAAGGTCTATCATTCCCAGATATATTTTTAAATCTTGTGTCATTGAGTTTGAAATAGGCAAGTCTTTTGTTTCAGTTTTTGTTACTGTTTTATTTACAAGTGATGAAAACTTCTGTTCTATGTCATTTCCTTTTAAAATTCCACCTGTTTTTTCCTTTTTAATTGCATTAAACCATTGTGCTGTTTTAGATTCACTTTGCTCGCCACAACATGCAGTAGTAAAGAATAAGTCAAAACTACTTTGATTGTTTTTTAATGTACTGATTCCACTTCTAAGATAAGACTCTCCAGGTTCCCATGACAAGAATACTACTACTCTTAATTGATTTTTATTTTTTACATAATCCAAAGCAGTTTTCATTGCTTTTGAATAATTACTTTCAGCTGTAGTTTCTTCTGCATCATATATCCAGCCTACGTTACTTAAATCAGTATAAATATGTGTTGGATTAGATGTTAATATGAAGCCTAAATTTCCTTTTCCTTGCACTCCTTTTATAATTTTTTGAATAAATATTTGACTGTTATTTTTATCATTATGCCAAGGCATTGTGTAATGTTCACAGTCTAGTACAACTACTATATCCATATTTTGTGATATTGTTTCAGTTGTAGTAACAATCTGTTTTGCTCTAATTATAATATTCTTTTCTGGATATGTTTTAGTGTTTGGTGTTTTATTTCCTGCGTGTTCAACCTCTGCAGTTCCACCATTTAATACTAATGCAGATGATGTTGCACCTATTGAATATGTATTTTTTCCTATTAACTTATACATGAAATTTTTTAGCTGAGTTCCTAATGTTATATTTGTATTTTTTACATTCACAACAATATAATCATCTTTTTTTAGTATATATTCACCATCATCACTATCGATTGAGTCTAGTATTGTATTTGTATATACAGAATAATATTTGTATTCACCTATTAAATCACTAGAACCTGTTGCTGTTGCCCTTCTTGGGTTATCATCTAGTATTTGTGCCTCTATTTCTATATCATAAGAATTTCCGGTTGCATAAAGTTTTTGTACTAACTCATTATAGTCAAATTGCGTTATTTTCCCTTGTGAAGTAACTTTGTTTACAAAGTCTGAAACAGCAACTTGAACCACTGTTTGAGACATTTCATCACTTTTGCCTGCAATTTCCATTATGGGAAACACAAACATTAGTATAGTAGCTAAAAATATTCCTATTATTGCCATCAATGTATCTGACATTATTAGCAATACCTCCTCTTGTTTTAAAATTAGGGCAGATTTTTATTCTGCCCTATGGTTTATTATTTATATTAATTTATTATTTTCCTGTTGTTGTAACCAAAGCAGATGCACTTGCTTCAATAGCTATTGTATCTTTTCCAACTATTGAATACATAAAGTTTTTAAATTGAGTTCCAAATGTTACATTTGTGTTTTGTACTTTAGCCTTAACATAATCACCTTGTTTAAGCTTATATTTACCTTCTTGTTGTAATTTTGTTTCTACTGCACTTGTAAACTCTGAATAATAGATATTTTCTCCTATAACATTAATGTTTTGGCCTTTTCTTCCAGGGTTATCATCTAGCACTTGTACTTCAATTTCAATTGAATAAGAATTTCCTGTTGAGTATAGTTTTTGTACAAAGTCATCATAATTTTCTGTTGTTATTTTACCTTCCTTTGCTGCTGTATTAACAAAATCAGATACTATTCCTTGTACTGATGATTGTGTTATTGCTTCATTTTGATTTGCTGTTGCCATTAATGGAAATACAAACATAACTAAGGCAACTGCTATTACCGCTATTATTGTAATAAATGTGTCTGACATAATTTTTCCTCCTTAAATTTATTGTGCTGTATAATAAATATACGTTTTTGCTGTTCCTGGTCTTATAGTAATTTTTGTACCATCCTCACCAACCCTATAAGATCCTCCTGTTACTACTTCTACAATATTTTCTAAATATACTGTTCCGTCGCTTAAGTCATCCTCTATAACTTGTCTTATGTTTTTACTTGATGATGGATATATTTGAGTATTGCCTTTTTTTATAACTACACGAGTTAAATCATCTCCGCTGTTATATAAAGCTGCAATTACCGTATCTTCTCCTACAATTCTTCCTTTCTCTAATGTTCCTTCTTCCCACTCATAATAATTGGTTTTGTCAGATGAAAATAATATACTATCTGCTGTATCTTTTACCTTAGTTAGAAGAGAAAAAAATATTGATAATGCTATAATAAATACAAAAATTCCAAAAGCAATTTTTAAAGCATCTGCTGCATTCTCCATTGTTTTCTCCCTCCATTATCTTTTTATCCTGAGCATAAAACATATATTTTTGATATATGCTTTATGTTCAGGATAAGTTATTTTTTAACTTATCCTTTATTACCTCTATGTATTTTCTGTTATTTTTATTGTATCAATAAATCCATCTTTTGGATCAACATCAGAACATTCAACTGTATATGTTTTTGCTGCTTTAACTCCTGCTCTTGTTGTTACAGAACTTGATGCGTCAAGATGTACATATTTTAAATCTTTATTTGATGATGCACCTTCTGCACTATTACTTGCATCAATTTGGCTTAAAAGAGCTTTTACTTGGCTAGCACTTTGCTTTGTGCTTTCATACTTTGTCCATTTTTCATTAAATTGTGAAATTTCCATTTCTGAGAAAGTTGAAGATGGATCAATATTTGCATTTCTAATTATTATTACACCAACACTAATTAATAGAATTGCTACTAATATAGCACCTGCAATAATTAAAGCTTTTGAAGCATTCTCCATATTCTTTCACCTCCTATAATCTATTTTCTTATTGTTCTTAGAGATTTAAACTCTAAAAGTTAAAAACTTATAGTTCTTCAAACACCATCTTAGAAATTTGGCCTGTTTTTTTATGATATTCGATGTTTGAACATTTAAAATATATTAAGTTAAAATTATCAACAAATCTTGTAATATCATTATTGTAAAACACTTCCATAGAGTAAGTTTTTTCTGTATTTTCTGCTGATAATATTTTTACTTCTATTTTTATGCTATTTTCATCATTTTCAATATAATATCCCTTTTCATTTTTGGGTATTTGATTATGTTCATTTTGATTTATTGCTTTATTTATTAAAGTGGCAAGATCTAATCCATAAACTTGTTTTCCTAAGTAATATTCATACTCGCTGTTTAATTGCTTTACATGCCTTAATGTAGTATTTTTATTTATTAGCAAACCTAATATTGAAAATAGTATAATAATTATTGGAATTGCAACTAATAATAATGTTTTTTTCATTTATTTCTCCTACACTAATTATAATTGTTTTAATACTATTTTGCAACAATTTTAATGTTTTTTTGATTAAATTTTTTTGAACCCAATTTGAATTACTTTTCCATTTTCATCAAAAGCTATTGGTTTGTTGTCTGCATCATACGAAAAAGCATTTTCAACTTGATTATTTGGGTTATGTTTTAATATGTTATTCTCTAAAAACTTATTTTTTTCTGTTTCATTCCAATTAGAACAGTCTACACCATCTATGTATATCTTTGTTCCCTGTTCTTTTTGCTGAACAATACTAATAAGTGATACAATTTCTTGTGCAGTTATTTCTTTTCTTTCTGGAGTATCATAAACTGTAAAATACGCATTATATTTTTCTAACTCAACTGTATCTAAGTTATCAAAATATGCTTCAGCACTTTGATTTAGGCTATTTCGCAAATATACTCCCATGCTAAGAATTAAAATAGCAATCAATACTGCACCAGCAATAATCAAGGCTTGTGCTGCATTTTCCATATCATCAAATCCTTTATTCTAAAAATTCTTTAAGTTTAAAAGTTATTTTATTTATTCTCCCTGTTTCGGGATTACGCTGCATTTCAGTACATTCAAATATGGAATTTTTGTATTGTGAAATGTTGTCTGATGTTATTTTTGTTCCATATTTATCTTTTCCCTCTATTGAAATAGTTACCTTATATTCTTCGCTATTGTCGTAGTCTATATCATTTTGTTTTGATTTATTTACAACAGTTAATACTTCTACACCCCTTATTAGTCTTTTGTCATAAGCTTCCCATTCTGCATTCCAGGCTGTCAATCGTGCTTGTTCTTGATCTGATTGGTCTAACTTTTGATTTTCTGATGCATTGTTCCACATATATACAAAAGCACTAAGTATTATTATTCCAAATAAAATTCCACCTGCTATTAACAAGGCTTGTGTTGCATTTTCCATAAAAAGTTCTCCTTTTCTATATTAAACTTATAACCCTATACCCTGTATAGATGTGAATGATGATGTCATTGCTGTCATTCCTATTGCAACTAGAGGAATAATTAAATATCCAACAAATAGGCCTACCATTGGTGCAAATCCAATTATTTTACCAATCATTCCTTTTTTCTTTATTAATCTTTCGTTTGATTCCTCACGTTTTGCTTGATAATAGTCTCTTTCATTATCTAACTCATCAAAAGCTTCTCTAATTGGTATCTTTTCTACGGCTGCTTGTAAACTTTCTACTATTCTAATTAGTTGTGGAAAGGCTATTTCATCTTTTAAAGTTTCTAAAGCTTCCCACGCTCCAGATTCATAATTGTTTACACATTTTGATATTGGTTCTCTAAATATGTTAGAATATCTTTCTATCCATTCCAATATCATTTCAACATTTACTCTTTCTATTTTCATTAGCATTAAGATAATTGTTTGATATTCCATTACCTCATTTTCCATTTCTAATGCTCTTAATTTCTTTTGGAACATTAACATCCATGTAGGAGTACAATATCCTAAGTACCCAAAAATGAAAGCAATTAATAATTCAAACCATTGGAAAGATTCACCATTTACAATTTTTAATTTGTTCATTACTTGTTCTGCTGCAACTTTTATATCGCCATCAGATTTGTTTCTGTAATAATCAACTTTTGGTAAAAATGCTTCTACTTCTTCTTGTGTTGTTTTTAGTTTTCCTTTAAATTCTTTTAAGGCCACATTTTGTGCTTCAGTAACCTTTAATGCTTCAGCAGTATCTCTTTCGTTTAGTGAACCGAGCAAGTTATAATCCGAAGTTGGTTCTGTATATACATAATTTAAAGCAATTCTATGTCCTAATGCAAATAGTGCAATTGTTAAAACCATTGTAACTAGGCATATTACAACTTTATTAACATATAATGTTTCAATCTTTTGTTTTGTTGAAGCTTCTTTCATTAGTTTAGTAATGACTCTATGTTCTTTGGTATTCTTCTTCGGTATAAGCAAATCCATTATTTTTTTTACAATAGGTTTTTGATATAGTTTTATTTGCCATACTTTGTTTTGGTCTTTAAAATCAACCTTTATGCTACCTGTATCCTTAATCTTTCTTGTTAAATAATAGCATACAAAGGTAAGAACTACTAATGCTATTTGCACCATCAATCCGCCTTTACCTTGATAAAATTGTGCTGTAAAAGAGAAATTACTTATTGCCCAATTTTTCAAAGGAGCCATGCATAGTACTGGCAAAATTGCTATTACTGATAAACTTTGAAATACATAATCAAGCTTATCTCTTTTTAATATTTCTAGTTGCATTTCTTCTGTTATATTGTTTAAGTTTTTCAAATATAAAGATGCTCCATCTTTATCTGTTCTATCACCAAATTCCCTTGTTAAATAAGATATTCCTGCAAATTCCTTTAGGAAACTATTTGGTGCTACATCATAGTATTTTTCAAGTTCAGTTTCAGGATCATCAGATATTAGTATTTCATAAATTCTTTGCCCTTGAACTGACACCTCTAATTCATCATTTTGAGATACCTCATATATTGCTTCCTCAACCATATTAAATTCATGGTATGCATGTCTTATTTCAGCGAAGAAGTCTATTTGCTGTTTTAAAAGTTTTGTATCGTATTTATCTATCATTCCAGACATGATTGTTTCAATTAAGAACAATTCAAACAATAACAAAATTACTAATAATAGTGGATCACTTTTTGCAAACACTATAACCGCAATTGTTACTGGTATGATAATACACAAAGCTTGAGTAATTATTTTTGAAGCTTGTCTTCTTGTTTTATACTCATCTTGCATGTGTATTATTTCTAGTTTTCTTCTTATTTTAAGTACATAACGTTTAAATACAGGAACAGAAGTGTAGAAGTTATATAATTTTTGATATATAACATCACTAGAAAATTTATTTTGTTTAGTGCCTTCCCTTAGTTGTCTTATTTTCTTCATATCTCCTTTATTTGTTTTTGACCTAATTACAAGGTAAGCAATAACAATTAAAGCAAATAATCCTCCTATTATTCCCATTATGTAATATAATATTTGGTTTGACATTTAGTTTTCACCTCATTTTTTTGCTACTTTTTTTACCTTTTTGCCCCAATTTCTTTCTATAAATTCGTCAAACTGTATTGCATCATCTGTATTCATGTTGTTTCTCATTTCTCTAATATTTGCGTCTGATATTTTGTTTGTTAAAACATAGGTGTCATTGTGGTATTCCATTATATTTACATATCTATATAATTCTCTGTTTGTAACTTTATGGAAATATCTTGTTGCATTATCCATAAATTTTTCAATTTTTCCTTCTAATGTTTTTTCTTTTCTGTAATCATAATTGTAATCTTCTGTATCCTCAATTGGAATACATTCTGTTACTCTTTCTATGTATCTTCTTCCTCTAAAATCCTTTACTAAGTGGATATCAAAGTTTAATACACTTATAACCTGTTCTTCTGCAATTCTTTCATCTGTAAATGTTCCTGCTCTTAGCATTGAGTTTCTTAATGCTGTTACTAAGTTAGGGAAAGTTTTAGCGTGGTGTGTAAACAATGTGAATTTTGATGCAACCTGTGCTGATTGAATCATCCAAGATGCTACGGGGTCTGTTGCAACCTCACCGATTATGTTAACACTACCATCAGTTTTCTTTTGAACGTCCAAACATTCCTGACCTGCGATTGTTTCTGTTTCTCTCATTGATAAAATGTTTCTTGTTGGATAAATTTTTCTTAAGTGCAACTCGAATGCAGTTTCTGTGATACGTAAGTTCATTGTTTCATATATGTTTTCAATCATTGCCATAAGCATTGTTGTTTTACCACAACCTTGCTCACCAGTAAGTGCTATAATTCTTGCACCTTTTACTAGGTATTTTAAAAGATTTATTGCTTCTTCTTTTCCATCTGCTGTAACTATTTGTTCTAGTGTTGCTCTTTTTACGTCGAATTTTCTTACGAAGAATGCCCATGTTTCTGACATACTTGGTCTTACAACAACTACACGTGAGCCATCCTTCATTTCATTGATTTTGTAACCATTTGTGTCAGATAACTGACCTGGGTTATTGTATTTATAAATGTTTTGACATACTCTTTTTAGTTCACTTTCTTTACCAAAAGAAAGAAATGCTAATCTTATAGATTTACCTTGGAAGAATATCCAAATACTGTCGCAAGCTCTTGGTACTCTGTGTTCAGAAATTTGGTCTAAATAATCTCCATCTGTTTGTGCAACTTGGCTTAAAAAGCTTTCTGGAAGACCAGATACTCCGTCCTGATACACCATCTATGTTCATATCTCTTATTTCATCTATGCTACTATATCCCTTGTAGTGTTGGTAAATTCTTTGTGTTACTATGTTTAACTTGTCTGAAAAGTCTAATGAGAATTTTTCTTTTTCGTAAATATCTCCAATTTCCTTTTCTGTAATTACGTAGCTAGGTTTTGATTCGCCTTCTATGTATTTTAGTTCGGCTAAATTATATTTTTTAATCATTTGTGTTAAGGCTTCATATCCAAAATCTTTCTTATACTCATGAATAATAATATCAAATTTATCTTGTGCTGAAAGAAGTGATGGTATATCAAAAGGAATAGCTTTTGATATATTTATTTCATTTACGCCATATTCTTTATATAATAAATCATATATAAGCTCTTTTACGTATTTTTTATCATTTACGTCACCATAAGTACATCCTTTTAAAGCTTTTCTTAACTCATATTTTTTAGCTTTTCTTCTTTTTAACTCTTCCTCAGATAGTCCAATATCATATAAGTTTACCTTTGTTATTTCGTCTAATCTTTGTTTTATAAAGTCCATCATGCTGTCTAATGTATATGATTTCTCATCTACAACTTTTTCCTCTTCTTCAGCATTTTTGTTCTTTTTAATCATGTAAAATACTAATACTCCACCAATTATTAGTACCATGAATATTAAAAGTATATTTACAACATTCATCTGATAGGAACTCCTCTCTTTTTAAACTTGCATTTGTAGTTCTTTTAGTTTATCTATTATTGCTTGGCTTATTTCTGCAAAAGCCTCTATTATTGGTGCTTGTGTGCTATTTGGTCTTGCGTTTCTATAATTAATAAAGAAATCAGCTAAGCTTCCTTCGTTGCATGCTTCAAAGAATAATGTATTGTATGGTATCCCATAAATATCTGGTATTTTTTCTAAGCGTTGTAGATTTTTTGCATTATATTTTGAATATTTATCATACTTGCCTAACAAATACATTATATTATCACCTTTTGTTGCTTCAAAGCTTCTTCTTATTTGTATGAATTTTTTTATTTCTTTTATTCTTTGTGAAGTATTTGCAACTATTAAATTACTTTCCTGTAAAACATTTTGTACAAATTCTTCTTCTAAGCTTCCCTCTAAATCAATAAAAACCAAATCATAAAACTTGCTTGCCATTCTTATAATGCTTCTCATGTATTCTTTTTGCTTTTCATAATTTTCTTTTGGTATATTATTATCAGTTAATACTTCAAGTCTTTCTTTAAAAATAGTTTTTGTGTAATTTGTTATTATTTCAGGTGAAGTTTTATTACTAGCAATCGCCTTAAGTAATCCTCCTATGCCAGTTTCTAAATCTCCTCTAGGTCTAGCATTGCTATGTTGCTCCCAAAAACATTCTTGAAGGCTTGTATCATTGTATTTTGTATTTAATAATAAAATTCTATAATTTTGTTCTAGTGATAAATATGTTGCAATTCCAGCCATTGATGTAGTTTGTGCTGTTTCAACCTCACCGCTACCGTAAAAAGTTACAACTGACATTGTTTTATTCCTTTCCTTTATCTATATGTTTTTTAACATTTTTTTCACATCAGAAAATCTTACTTCTGGTGCTATTTGTGATATTATCTCTAAAATTCCGTCTTTGTACCCTTGTGTTAATTCTTTAAAGCTAATTCTTGCATTTCTTTGATTTTCGACAATAATTGAATTGTCTCCAGCTTCAAAAGGAAAATAAATTTTTTCCTTGCTCCATTGTATTGAATAATAAAACGACAAGAAATTTAAGTATTCATCTTCATATTTTTCCATTCTTCTTGAGAATAAGACCTTTGTCATTAAAATTTTTGTTCCCGTTTTTCCAACAATTTCAAGTCCTCTTTTTAATGAATAATTATCAAATGCTGTTACAAAATAATTTTTATCTGAAGTATACATTTCTAGACTTTCAAATGCATTTTCGTTGTCTACATCTAACAGTATCATATCATATTCTAGTTCTGGTGTTTGTATATAGTTTTTTATCCCTTGTAATGTCTCAAATCCTATTGCAATATCTATATCTTCATAAGTTGTTATGTAACTTCTGCTAGGAGTTATACATGGTACCGTATATCTTGTTTTTTGTAATGTAGTTGCATCAACGATTAGAATTTTTAGTCCATTTTCGACTAGAAGTTTAGCTATGTATATTATCATATCAGTTTTGTCATAAGCTCCTATAAATCCTATCTTTTTCAAGTAAGTATCCTCCTAACTTAAGTTTTAATTTTCTTCTAATTCAGATAAGTAATCTTCTCTTGCTTTTCTTGCAGCTTCAATTTGTTGTTGCATTCCTGTTTCAATATTGCTTTGTGCATCTCCAGAATATTGACTTTTTGCATTTTCTAATGCTCCTCTTGTTGCTGAGCTATTGTATTTTGATATTAAATTATTTTTTGCTGCTACAACAATGTTTTCATCACTAGAAATTAAGTTAATAACTTCTGCTGTTGGTGTGTATGTATGTTTTGCTGTTTCTTGTATTCCTGGTTCTACATAAGTTGCAACATATAATTCTGATGCTGGCATGATGAAATATGACTCAACAATTGCACTGTTCAATAATAGAATCTCATCTTCTGTTAAATTAAATCCAACTGTTTGACCATACAAACTGATTACTTCTTTTTTTGGTACAACAATTAAGTCTTGTCCATTTGGTAATCTAAATCTTATATCTATGTAATTACCTATTTCTATTGTTGTAGGCATAGTTATCATGTTGTATTCTACATATCTTAATGAAGCTAATATTTCTGAATCATCTCCATATAACATATTTTGTGTTAATATTGTTCCGCCCTTTAAATCTATTTTACTTTTATATCCACTATCACTTGAAAAGCTTACATCTCTTAAAGCTCCTTTTGAATCTTTTGTTTTAGCTACAATAAAGTCTGTTTCTACTGTTGCACTAGGCACTGGGATTTCTACACTTTCTACCATGCTAGCTGTTATCTCTTCACCTGATGTAACATTTTGTCCTGCTTTAAGTCTATATACGTGTATAGTTGGCTGTTCTGCTTCTTTCTGAGCAGCATCCATTTTTGGCTTAATCACTAGAAAAAACGCAATTACTCCTATTAAAATTGTTATTCCTAACATTACAGAAACTCCCAAAATGAATGAATTTCTTACTTTTCTTTGCATTGGATTTGATGGCATAATTTATTCCCCCTATTATTTTTATTACTATAATTCTACAACAAAAAACAGCAAAAAACAATATTTTTATTATTTTGTAATATTTTTTTAATATTATTGTAATATTTGTGTAACATTTTTTTTGTTGTTCAATTTTTATAATTTTTTTATCCATTTTTTCTAAAAATTTCTAGTTTATTTTTTTAAATTTAGCACATCATAATTGTATAAAAGCAATTACAAAGCTTTTTAATGTTTATTTTCAAATTCTGGGAGGTGAAATTAAAATGGCAAACACAAATTCTAATAGAACATTAGTACCAGAAGCTAAAGATTCATTAAATCAATTCAAATATGAAGTAGCTACTGAAGTTGGTGTTAACTTAAAAAATGGATATAATGGTGATATATCTTCAAGAGATGCTGGTAGAATCGGTGGTAACATGGTTAAGAAAATGATTCAAAAAGCTGAAAGTCAAATGTTAAATAAATAATTGTATTTATTTTAAGGTTTTAAAAGCCAATTTCATGTTATATTTTGAAATTGGCTTTTATTTTTTATTTTATTGATAACCTAAAGTGCCTGCTCCTGTGTTGTAGAAGTATTGGCTACTTACTTTATCATATAAGCATGGTACATTGTTTTCATCAAGAGCTGGTACGAAGTCTCCAACTAGCTGATTGTTATCATATATTTTACAGTAATATATTTTTCCTGAGGCTTCTGTAAAAATTTTTATTGATGTTGATATTGGATTAAAGCTAACTGCTGAACCTGATATTATATTATTATCTGTGTCAATATTTTTTACATATCTATTTCCAAATTCTATATTGTATGTTGTTCCTGATGCGATTGTTCCTCCGTTTATACGGTTGTATCCAGCACCAGAGCCATAATCTAAATATGCATTATTGTTATAATTAAAAAATCTAAACGCTTCAGCTTCGCTATTTGAAAATCCAATTATTGCTCCTCCTGTAGGTGCTGTCATGTTAAATTTTATTCTTACCATTGTATTACTTGTTGGGCAAATTTTAGTATCTATTTGCTGTGTCCCTGTTGCTTCTATATATTAAATTTCATTAATTTTTTGATGGATTATTGTATTATTTTCAGTATCTATCTCAGTTATTGTTTTTCCGTTATAGTCAAAGTTTCCTGTAAATGTGCCTTGCTCAGTTTGATACTCTATATTTTTCCATCTTGTTGCTGTTACATCAACATATGTTGTGGTTGTTATCTCTGTTGTTCCAGAAATTAATGTTATTCTTGCATAACCATTTCCACTATGTCCAGTTTCCGTTCCTCCTGATGTTGATTCAAAAGAAGTATTACCAGCATAGGTTGCTGCATTTGTTAAATAATACTTGGTTGGAACGCTATATCCACTAGGTACATTAGACGCTGTCGAAGATGTCCAGACAAAGCCTGAGCCTCCTCCGCCGCCTCTATCATCATCTCCACTACTATCTGGTACTGTACCTGAGCCTCCATACCATCCGGCCTCCACCGGCTCCACCATAACCATTACTTAAGTATACCCCTCCACCGGCCAAAGCCAAAGCCTCCACAATAATTGGCTGTTGAATTTGCATTTAATCCACTAGTAGCTTGTGAAGTTATCGTATAGCTTGTAGAATAACCAGAATATGCTTGTTTTCCTCCTTGTCCACAATAATTTTTATTGGCTGTATAGTTTTCTGTTGATGTACCTCCTTCTGTCCCTCCACCATACATTCCTTCTTTTTTCGTGGCTCCATCTGAGCCTCCTCCTCCTGCTACAATTATTCTAGATTTTAAGGATGCTGCATCATTCCAATTTCCTCCTGTTAAGCGAATATCGGTTGCGCCTCCTCCGCCTTTGTATTTATACCTGTATCCTCCTCCATTATATCCACCTGAATATATATTTCCTGAAAGAGTTCCACTGTTTCCAGAACCACCAACATAAACATACAATTTTTCACCTTTTGTAAGGCTTATAGTACCAGTTGAATATCCACCTTTTCCTGCATACGTTGCGCCACTTCTATATCCGCCTTCTGCTCCCCATACTTGAAGTTTATAGGTTCCTGTTGCAGGTGCTTCATAAGTGCTTGAACCTACTGTTGAAAAATTAGTAACCTGATTTGTTAAAGTTGTTGTAGTGGTTGTTGTTTGCGGTTTTTTATAGGTTAATTCAAAAAAAGAGTCTGGATATTTTGTTAAATAATCTTTTACATTGAATTTTAAGGATGTTACTAGCTTATACCTTGCACTTGGTGTGCATTTATATACTTTATTTCCTGATACAATATATTTGTTTGTTCCAATTTTTAATAATTGGTCTACATTGCTTATTGGGATTACAGTATTTGCATCTGCAAAGTAACCATTATATATTTCTTCTGCGTTTTCTACATCACTTTCATATAGTAACTCAGTTTTTCTGCGTATTTCTTCCTGTGCTTGTCTTTTATTTGCTATTATTATATAAGTACTTATTAAAAATGAAATTAAAAATAAAATGGTAGTTAGTGTAATTATAGTTATAGATCCTCGCTCTTTTTTCATCTTTTGCCTCCTAAAAAATATTTAAAATATTTTTATCTTACTTAAATTAAATTGTATTACATTATTTTATTTTTTGCAATAATTTTTTATAATTATTTGCTTGTTGAGCCAAACCCTCCTGTTCTTTGACCTTGGCTTACATCATTATCAGTTATTAAAAATTTTTGAAAAATTCCTTGTCCTATTGCGTCACCTTTTTTTATTTCTATATCTTCATCTTTAATATTATAGAAAGCAAACATTATGTGCCCATCATTGTCTGGATTTCCATAGTAGTCACTATCTATTACTCCTATACTGTTTGCTAGTATTAAGCCTTTTTTACCTGGATTTGAGCTTCTATTAGCTAATATTAAAACTTCATCTTCTCCCATATATGCTTTAATTCCTGTTTTTACAAGTGTTGGTTTCATTCCTTTTTTAAAGCTTGGTATAACTGTATCCTCTGCAGCCTCTATATCATATCCTGCTGAATATTTTGTTTTTCTTACTGGTAAGTTTATATTACTATTTTCAAATCCTTTTGCTATTTCAAATCCTCTTTTTCTTTCCATTTTTATCATTTCCTTCCTTAAATTACTTCATCAATTCAATAATTTCTTCTATTGTTTTGCCTACTTGTTCACCTGTTTCCATATTTTTTAATGTTAATGTTCCTGATTTTATTTCGTCTTCTCCTATAACTATTACATAAGGTATTCTTAATTTATCTGCATATTTGAATTTTGCTTTTATTTTCTTATCATCAAAATATACTTCTGTATTTATGCCAGCTTCTCTTAGTTTGTTTGCTGTTTCTATTGCTTGGCTTAAGTCTGACACCATAGATACTACTAATACTTTTGATATTGATTTTCTTTGAACTTTTATTAAGTTCATATCGTTTAGGATAAAGAATAGTCTTGTTAAGCCAATAGACATTCCAACTCCTGGAAGTTTTTTATCTGTGTAATATTCGCTTAAATTATTATATCTTCCGCCAGAACATATACTACCTATTGATTTATAGTCATTTAAAAATGTTTCATACACTGTTCCAGTGTAATAATCTAAACCTCTTGCAATACTTACATCTACTGTAAAACAAGGTTCTGGAACTCTAAATGCTCGAATATATTTTATTACATCTTTTAATTCTTTTACACCTTCTAAATATGTTTCATTATTTATGTTTAGATTTTCTAGCTCTTGTAATTTTTCGTCAGTTGTTCCATTTATTCTAATAAACTTTATTACTTGTTCTACACTTTCTTCTGGAATGTTTAGTTCTTTTAATTCTTGTTTTACTTTTTCTTCACCTATTTTTTCTATTTTGTCTATTATTCTCATTATATCAACAGCAACATCTTTTGCATTTATTGATTCAAATAATCCATTTAATATTTTTCTATTATTTATCCTAATTGTGAAGTTTTCTAATCCCAATTCTTTAAATACAGTGTACATTATGCTTGGTATTTCGGCATCATTTATTATGTTTAGTTCTCCATCTCCTATTACGTCTATATCACATTGATAGAATTCTCTAAATCTTCCTCTTTGAGCTCTTTCTCCTCTATACACTTTTCCTATTTGGTATCTTCTAAATGGAAAACTTAATTCATTTGAGTGAATAGCTACATATTTTGCAAGTGGCACTGTTAAATCAAATCTTAGTGTTAAATTGCTATCTCCTTTTGTAAATGAATATAATTGTTTTTCTGTTTCTCCTCCTGCTTTTGCAAGTAGTACCTCAGTGCTTTCAATTACTGGTGTATCTATTGGTAAAAATCCAAATTTTTCATAAGTTTTTTGTATTTTTTCTTTCATTTGGTTAAATAATACTTGTTCTTGTGGTAATAGTTCCATAAAACCTGGTAAGGTCTTAGCTACTGTCTTTTCCATATATATTCCTCCTATAATTTATTATAAATTTTACTCCCATTCTTTTGGTTTTTTCTCAAGGTATATTGGCTTTTCTTCTCTAATTATTGTTGATTTTCCGGTGTCCTGGATATACTATTGTATCATCTGGAAGGTTTATTAGTTTATTAGTTATAGATGTAATAATATCATCAAAACTACTTGTTGGCAAATCTGTTCTTCCCCATGAACCTCTAAACAAAGTATCTCCAGAAAATAGCATTTTTTCTTTTTCACAATATAGTGATATGCTTCCTGCTGTATGGCCTGGAGTATATATTACTTTAAATTCTAGGTCTCCTACATGTAATAAATCTCCATCATCTATCCTTGCATCCTCTTGCAATATTACTGGTTCTAACCCTATATGTGTGCTTAAGTTTATGTTTATATCTTTTAGTCCTATTGCATCAATTCTGTGTATTAATATCTTTCCTCCGTATTTTTCTTTTATTTTTTGTACTCCGCCTATATGGTCACCATGGCAATGTGTTAAAAGTATATATTTCATTTTTACTTGCATTGCATCAAGTGTTTCTGTTAAATGTTCTGATACATTTCCTGGGTCTATTATCATTGTTTCTTTGGTCTTTTCATCTTGTATGATATAGCAATTTTCTCCCATTATTGCACCTACATTCATTTTAATTCTCTTTAGTATCATTTATCCTCCTTTATTTCTTACGTGTTACTTCATAAACACTATCAACTTTCCTTATTTGTTTTATAATTTGGTTAAGTTGTTCTATGTCTTGAACCTCTAGTGTTACATCTATTGTGGCAATTCTATCCTTGCTTGTTTTTGTGTTTACTCCCATAATGTTTATTTTTTTACTTGTTATTTCTTTTACAACATCTGCAAGTAAACCTGTTCTATCATTTGCTAAAACTTGTATGTCTACATTATATTCTGCCTTTTCCTTTTCATCATACCACTCTACTTCTATTATTCTTTCCTCCTCTGATAATAAATCTTTTAAGTTTGTACAATCTTTTCTATGGATTGAAACTCCTCTTCCTTTTGTTATATAGCCAATTATGTCATCACCTGGCACAGGGTTACAACATTTAGAGAATTTTACTAAACAATTATCTATTCCCTTTACTGATACTCCTGATTTTGGTGCTGAATTTTTTCTTGGAGCTTCTGTTACTAGCTCTTGTATTTTTTCTTCTATAACATCTTCTTCATGTTCTTTTTTGTACTCTTCTAATAATCTTGTGATTATTTTGTTTGGTGAAATTCCACCAAATCCAATGCTTGCATACATATCTTCTACTGAATTATAATTATATCTATTTAGTACTACTTGTATCCATTCTGGTTTAAATAAGTCGCTATGACTCATTCCTATTTTCTTTATTTCTTTATCTAATATGTCTTTACCTTTTTCTATGTTTTCTTCTCTTTCTGTTTTCTTAAACCATTGCTGTATTTTTGTTTTTGCACTTGAACTCTTTACTATTTTTAGCCAATCTCTACTTGGGCCTTTGGCTGTATCTGATGTTATAATTTCTACAATATCTCCACTCTTTAATGGTGTTACTATTGGCATCATTTTGCTATTTATTTTGCACCCAACCATTTTATGCCCAACCTCTGCATGTATCGTATATGCAAAGTCTATTGGTGTTGCATCTCTTGGTAATGTTTTTATTTCTCCTTTTGGTGTAAATACATATACTTCATCTTCAAATAGTTCTGTTTTTAGTGTTTTTAAAAATTCATCTGGATCTTGCATATCCTTTTGCCATTCAAGTGTTTCTCTAAGCCATGCAAGTTTATCTTCTGTAACTACTACATTGGATTTTTTAAACTTATTTGCCTCTTTATATGCCCAATGTGCTGCAATACCATATTCTGCAACTCTATGCATGTCCCATGTACGAACCTGCACTTCAAATGGAGTTCCTTTTGGTCCTATTAGTGTGTTATGTATTGATTGGTACATATTTGGCTTTGGAACTGCTATATAATCTTTAAATCTGCCTGGCATTGGTGTATATAAATCGTGCACAACTCCTAATGCTGCATAACAGTCTTTAACTGAATTTACTATTATTCTCAATGCAAATAGGTCGTATACTTGGTCTATTGTTATGTTGTCTCTTTGCATTTTTCTATATATACTGTATAAATGTTTTGCTCTTCCTGTTACTTCTGCTACAATTTTTTGTTTTTTTAGAGCCACTCTTATTTCATTCATAATTTTATTTATGAATTCTATTCTTTCTTCTCTCTTTTTCTCTATGCTCATTACTAATTCTCGGTATTCTTCTGGATATAAATACCTAAATGCCAAATCTTCAAGTTCTGATTTTAAAGAATAAATACCTAATCTATTTGCAAGAGGAGCATATAGTTCCATTGTTTCCTTTGCATTTGCTATTTGTCTATCTCTTTTTAAATTTGATAGTGTTCTCATATTATGCAATCTATCGGCAAGTTTTATTAATATTACTCTTATGTCTTTTCCCATTGCTAAGAACATTTTTCTATAATTTTCAACTTGTTCCTCTTTTATTGTTACATATTGAATTTTACTTAATTTTGTAACTCCTGCAACCATTTCCGCAATTTCTTCTCCAAAGTTTTTTACTATATCCTCATTTGTTACATCTGTATCTTCAACTACATCATGTAATAAGGCTGCACATATTGTAGAATCATCCATTTGTAAATCTGCTAAAATATATGCAACATTTAGTGGATGTATTATATAATCTTCTCCAGACATTCTTTTCTGTCCTTTATGATGTTCTGCAGCAAAATTATATGCTTTTTGAATTAAAGCTGTATTTACTTTTCTTTTATTCATTTTCATTCTTTTAATTACATCATAAATTGTCTTGTTTGCTTCTTCCATATATAACAACCCTTTCTAAGCTTATACCAATGATATTTTGGTATTTATATTGATTTCATTATATCTTTTAAATTTATTTGTATTCTTTCTTGTCCATTATATGAATTTAATTCTAAATTTCCTACTATATCTACTTTGTCTCCAATTAAATATTCCTCTGATAGTTCTCCTAAATTAAATCCTATTGCACTTATATTTTCGTTTCCATCTTTAAGCTCTATCTTTAAATGTTTTCCTTCTGAAAGTGCTCTTATTGATGTTATTTTTAAATTCTTATATACCACTAAAGGTGGTTTGTTTTTTTCGCCATAAGGTTCTAATAATTTTATTTGTTCTATTGTTTCTTTGTTTAAATCTTTTTTTGTAATTTCACAATCTATATTTATTACTGGTAAAATTTGCTTTACATTTTTTTCTTTTAAAATTTCTTCAAAATGTTTTCTAAAGTCTTCAATTTTGTTTTTTTCTAGAGATAGACCAACTGCCATCTCATGTCCACCATATTTTTTTAAGTATTGTGAACTCTCAACTAATGCTTGATGGAGGTCAATTCCTGGGATGCTTCTGCCTGAGCCTTTTCCTTCATCTCCTTCAATACAAATTAATATTGTTGGTTTAAAATATTTTTCTGTTAATCTTGAAGCTACTATTCCTATTACTCCATTATGCCAATTTTCTCCTGCAAGTACTATGCTATTTAGTTCTTCTACATTATTATTTTCTAATTTTTTTATTGCTTGTTCAAATATATTTTTTTCTTTTTCTTGTCTTTGTATGTTGTACTCATTTAACTTTTTAGTAATTTCATTTGCTTCATTTTTATCATCTGTAATAAATAATTTTAATGCTTCTTCTTGTTTTCCCATTCTTCCGCAAGCATTAATTCTTGGTGCAATTCCAAAAGATACCATGCTTGAATCTATATTTGAATAACCAGTTTGAGTTATTAGCTCTTTTAATCCAATATTTTTAGTTACCTTTACTAACATCAAGCCTAATTTTGCAATTACTCTATTTTCATCTACAAGTGGAACAATGTCTGATATTGTTCCTATGCAAACAATGTCTAAATACTTTAAATATGCTTTTTCATCTAAGCCAAGTTTTATTGAAATGGCTTGAATCAATTTAAAAACAACTCCTACGCCAGCCAATCCTCTAAATGGGTATGTATTATCCTTTCTTTTTGGGTTTATAATACAGTAGGCTTGTGGTAAGCTATCTAATTGTTCATGATGGTCTGTTATTATTGTTTCAATTCCTAGACTGTTTGCCATTTCTATCTCATTTATTCCGGAAATACCACAGTCAACTGTTATCATTAATGTGTAGCCTTGTTTTGCTATTTCTTGTATTGCATCTTTGTTTAAGCCATAACCTTCTTCTAGTCTATTTGGGATATAATAGTCAACCTCTAGGCCTCTTTCACTTAAGAATTTTTTTAGTACTGTAATACTTGTTATTCCGTCAACATCGTAATCACCATATATTATTGTTTTTTCTTTATTTTTAATTGCTTTTATTATTCTATCTACTGCTTTATCCATATCAAGCATTAAGAAAGGATCGTGAAAATTGTTTCTTTTTGGATTCAAAAATACATTTATTTCTTCCTCATCTACAATGTTTCTATTAATTAATATTTTTGCTAATAACGTTGATATGTTATGTTTTTTTGCAATTTGTTCTACCAATTCTTTGTCTTGCTCGTAATACTCCCACTTTTTCTTCATAAAATCTCCTATAATTTTAAGTTTTAAATTACTTTAATTCAACTTTTGGATTATCTTGAATTATATATTCAACTTTTGGTAATAATCTTTTTTCTGCTGGTACAAAATTTCTTACTTGTATTGTTGGTAATATCCATGTATATGGTCCTATACATGTTCCTGGTAGTGATGTGCAATTTGCTCCAAGTCTTGTGTTGTCTCCAATTATTGAGCCAAAGAAATCTGTTCCTGTATTATATTTTTCTCCATTAATCTTTATTTCTATGTTTTTTTGGTCAAATCTTCTATTTGCAAGTATTGTTCCGCTTCCAATTCTTGTTGATTTTCCTAAAATAGTATCGCCTGCAAATGCCAAGCTTGCTACTTTTGCCTTGTTTTGAAGAATTGAATGTTTAATTTCAGAGCCATGCCCAACTGAAGCTCCATCTCCTATTATTGTTCCTGGTCTAATTAATGCTCCAGCACCGAATTTCAACATTTTTTCCAATAATTACTGGACCTTGTATAGTTACATTACTTCCAATTTTAGTTCCTTCATCAATAAAATAATTTCCTGTTATTGAGCAAAACTCTCCAACTTTTGCTTTATTTATTTGCATATTTGTTTTTACAATTTTTTCATTTAGGTAATCATTTATTTTGTTTAATGCTTCCCATACATAAGTACAGTTTTTAAAAATTTCTTTATTAGAAAATTCATCTAAATGTTTAAAATAATATTTTAATTCTAGTTCTTCCATAAACTGCTCCTTTATTTATATTTTACTCTTCTACTTCACTTAATATTGATATAATATTCTCTAAGTCTTTTTGAAGTTCTCCAAGCATTACTATTTTTATGCTCTTTTCTTTTCCCTTCAAATATTGTTCTATTATTTCTTTTAATTTAGCAATATTTTTTAATTCTGGTTTTAATTCTTTTGTGTATTTTTTTGCTCTTTCTAATAGTTTTTCTTTTATTCCCATTATATCTTCATTACTTGCACATGATATTCTTTGGAATAATTGATATGGATCATAATATTTTAATATTGGAATATCCATACATTCTTCATCAAATTTTTCGTAAAATGTTTCCATTTTCATTGGGATAGATTTTAATACATCATTTGCCTTTTCTGTGTACATTTTGTCTTTAAGTGTTTGGTTTAGCATATAGAAATGTGCTAAAATATCTTCAATATCTAGGTTTTTCTCGCCAAATGATAGGCTGTTTAACTCAAAATCTGAATTATCTATATATTCCGAATTTAATGAAGCTAAATTCATTCCTGTAAAGAATATTGTTTTTATTGTAAACATATCATAGTTTATAAGTCCTTTTTGAACAAAATATGTGAAATATATAAATAGCTTTGTAGTATCAATTAACTTTATTTCACCTTTTTTTACGGCTTCAATTACAGATTCAATTACTTCTGGGAATTGGTCGTCTGATATTTTCCAAAATTCTTCAGTTAGCAATCTTTTATAACCTGGTAATTTTTCTGTATCAACTGTGTTTATAATATCTTCCATGTCTTCCTTGAATTTTCTTGTATCAAAAATTCTTGTTCTTACATACATTTCTATGAATTTAAAGAATCTGTATTCTGCTTTAAAGTTGTAATAATAGTTGTTATCAAATTCTTTTATATAGAATTGTCTATTATCCATAAATACTTTTGATGATATTACTATTGATTTATATTCTTCATTGTTTTTAATATTTACAAATTTATCTTTTGTAATTTTACCTGATTTAATCTCAAATGATATTGCAATTGTAAATATTAGCATTGTTTGTAATACTCTATAATTTGTATTTGGGTAGTTTTTATTTACCATTCCAAAAATTTTCTTGAAATCATTTAGGGAATGTTTTAATATTCTAAGGTTTCTCGTTCCGCTTTTATTGAAGGTATTAATAATGTATGGTGTGTTTTCTCTTAAAAATCGTATTAATTCCTTATCATTTTCATACCTCATTAAAATTCCATTTATAATATAATTAAATTCTGGTCTATATTCAAAGGTTTCACCTATTAATTTTTCTTTTATTCTTTCGTAATCATTTGCTTTATCAAATACATATTCAATTTTATCTTGAATTCTTTCAACCATTGGTTTATCGTTGTTGCCAAGTTCTCCTTGTTTATCTAGCAAGTATGTTGCTATAAAAGTTTTCATTTCAAGGTTAGTATTTTTTAGTTTTGTTGAAAGTTCCTTTTCATTACATATAATTATTGTTTTTATGTGGTCATGTTCAACAAAGTTGTTTATATATCCTAATATGTCTATAACATCAACATTAGCTCTTTCTAAGTCATCAAAGCATAAAACTTTATCATCAGTTGCGAAGAACTTTTCATAATTTATCTTTTCACTAGTATTTACACCAAATGAGTTGGCCATGTTTAGCCCTGTTTTTGCATATTCAGGTATTGTATATTTGCCTGTAGTGTCTATGTGTTTTTTTACATTTTTATCCATTAGTTGTGTAGTTTCTATGAATATTTTTTTACTAATTTCCTCAAGGTTTGATATACCATATAAAGACATATAAATTGTTGAATATTTTTTCCCATTAAATTGCATTCCATCAATTTTGGGTTTTACTTTGTTATTCCAAAAATAAGTTTTTCCGCTTCCCCATTCACCATTTATCATTATTGCATAATCAGTATAATCTGCTCTAACATAATCTAATATACTTTCAACTAAATCCTCCATTGTACCTCCTTTGTTTAATCCACTGCGATTGTAACGATTGCGATTTCCTTTGCTCCTGCTTTTTTTATTACTTTACTACATTCATTTGCTGTGCTTCCTGTAGTATAAATATCATCAAACAGTATTAATCTTTTATTCTTTATTTTTTCCGGTTTTGATACTTTGAATACGTTTTTTATATTTATTCTTCTTTGCGCTTTTGTTAATGTACTTTGCTTTTTAGTATCTTTTATCTTTATTAAGTTGTTTTTTTCAAGGTGAATTCCTAGTGTTTTACTTATTCGTTTTGCTATTAATTCGGCTTGATTATAGCCTCTTAAAAGCTTATGTTTTTTGAACATAGGAACGTATAATATTATATCATATTTTTTTAAAAAACTATATATTTTTTCATTTTTTATAATCATTTTTTCAAAAGTTGCACTTAAATACGCTTTTTCATGAAATTTGTAATCTATTATTTTATCTCTTATTATATTTTCATATTTATAGAGTTTTATTTGATAGTCAAAATACTTGTTCCTGCATTTTTCAATTTTATTTATTTCATATTCTTTTATTAGTAATTCGCATTTCTTGCATAGTCTTTTTTTGTTTATTTTTTCGCATATTCCACAAACTGGTGGATAAATTAAATCTAGTATCATTTATATCCTTTCTTTCACAATTTTACATAAAATTTAATATTATATATTATATTAAGGAGGTATTCTATGAGAATTTTTAAAAAGACTTTGGCTGTATGTTTTATTGGATTAGGTTTAGGAATTCTTCTGGTTATATTGCTTCCTTTTACAGGTTGGTTGTTTCTTATTGGTCTTATTGTAGTATGCCTTGGCTTATCTTGGCTTTGCTGTTAATCTATATAAAAGGAGTGTGTAAAGATTATGACAATTGTAGTTAAAAAAGTTCCTAAATTTTTAAGGGGGTTTGTAAAGCTAATTTTTGGTGTTAAAGAAAAATAAATACCAGAAAAAAAAATTAATTTAGCTTTTCGAAAGAATGTAATTTAAGTTACATACAAAATAAGAGCAAGATAAACTTGCTCTATTTTTTTAATTAAGCCTTTGTTACTTTTCCTGAACGTAAGCATTTTGTACAAACATTAATTTTTTTTGGTTGTCCATCTACCATTGCTTTTACTGTTCTAACGTTTGGTTTGAATGTTCTAGTTGTTCTCTTACTTATATGTGAACGTGTTATACTTAATTTATTTCCATAATTAACTGATTTATCGCATATTTCGCACTTTGCCATTTTATAGCACCTCCTAAAAATGTTTATTAAAATTCACTATTACTTAGTTTAGCATAATTTTACTAAAATTACAAGTATTTATGGAATATTTTTTGAATTTACTTCAAAAATCCATTAATTATTTCTTGTTCTGCTTGTTTTTCGTCTAATCCTAGTGTCATTAATTTCATAAGTTGTTCTCCTGCAATTTTTCCTATTGTTGCTTCATGTACTAAATTTGCTTCAACATAGTTTGCTGTTATTGATGGTATTGCTATTACTTTTGCATCATCTTTTATTATTGCATCACATTCTACATGACCGAAGCATTTTGAATTTCCTAAAACATGTGATTCAAATTGTTGAACTGATTTTTCTGTTGCTACTGACCTTGATGTTACTTTTGTACTTGAATTTTCTCCATTTAGTTCTACATTAAATATTGTTTTTGCAGTTTGATTTCCATCTGTCATTATCTTTTCTAATATAACTAAACTTGTGTTGGCTTCTAATATTCCTGTTGTTGTTCTTACTGTAGAATTTACTCCTTTTATTTGAACTGTCTCCATTTCCATATTGCTGCCTTCTTTTAAATGTACTTCTGTTACTGGATTTAGTATTCTTTTTCCATCTCCTGAGCCTTCTCCATAATGTTTTTCGATGTATTTTACTTTTGAACCTTCCTCTAAAAAGAATCTATGAATTCCATCATGCTGAGAATCTTTATGGTGGTCGTTGTGTATTCCGCAACCTGCAATTATTACAACATTAGCATTTTTTCCAATATAGAAATCATTATATACTACGTCATTTAAGCCACTTTCTGTTATTATTACTGGTATGTGAACAAATTCAAATTTTGTGTTTTCTTTTACATATATATCTATTCCTGGTTTATCCTGTTTTGTTACAATATTTACATTTTCTGTAACTTTTCTTTCTATTCCTTTTCCATTTTTTCTAATGTTGTATGCACCTTCAATTTGTCCATCTATATTTGAAATTTCTTTTAACAAATCTTTATCTACTTGTTCCATTAGGCTTCTCCTCCTAACCTGCAGCAATTTGCTTTTGATAAAATATTTCCCATTAACTCTTTTGATTCTCCTATTTTTTCTACTTCTCCATTATTCAATAGTATTATTTTATCTGCTATATTTAATATTCTTTCTTGATGCGAAATTATTATTGTTGTGCCTTTTGTTGTTTCCCTCATATTTTCAAAAATTTTAATTAGATTGTTAAAACTCCATAAATCTATACCAGCTTCTGGCTCATCAAATATTGTAAGTTTTGAATTTTTAACTGCAACGGTTGCAATTTCAATTCTTTTTAATTCGCCTCCTGAAAGTGAAGCATTTACTTCTCTATCAACATATTCTTTAGCACATAATCCAACTCTTGAAAGAATATCACATGCTTCTTTTTTAGTTATTGTTTTTCCTGCTGATAGCTTGATTAAATCATATACTGTAATTCCTTTAAATTTAACTGGTTGTTGAAATGCAAATCCTATTCCAAGTTTTGCTCTTTCATTTATAGGTAAATTACTTATATCTTTACCATCAAGAATAACTTGTCCGCTATCTTGTTTATTTATTCCCATTATGATTTTTGCAAGTGTAGACTTGCCAGAACCATTTGGGCCTGTTATTACATAAAACTTATCATTTTCAAGTCTTAGATTTATATTATTTAAAATCTTTTTGTTATCTCTTTCAAAACATATATTTTTAAGTTCTAACATATTTCCTCCCTTTTGGGTAAAAAAAACTACACCCTTAGTATTTTACCACAAAATTGCAATAAAATAAACATTTTTTTGCAAAAATGAGCTTAAAATGTCGAATTATAAAGAACGAGGGTATTAACCCCCGTTCCTTATCTTATGCTTTTATTTTAAATATAGTTTTGGATCTATTGTTTCATCATCCTTTGTCATTTCAAAGTGTAAGTGTGGTTCATCAGCTATTTCAAAGGCTGCTGAATTTCCTACTGTTCCTAAGCTTTGTCCCTTGCTTACATTTTCTCCCTCTTTTACAAATTCTGTAGTTAATAGGTTTGAATATATGGTTTTGAATCCATCTCTATGTTCAACAATTATTGTTAAGCCATATCTTGGATCATTTTTTATTGCTTGAATTGTTCCCTCCTCTGCTGATTTTACTACTGTTGTTCTTGGTGCTTTTATGTCTATTCCTTTATGAACAACGCATTCTTGCAAAGTTTCTGAAAAAACTAAATTATCTATGGCAAATTCTTTTAATATTTCCCCTTCTACAGGATACATAAATTCTAATTCCTTCACAGGCTCTTCCACTACTGCAACTGGTTCTATGTTTTGATCTGGCTGTGTGTTTTGCGTCTCAATAACTTGATTTTCTGCCTCGTTATTTATATTCTCATTATCTGCTTGTTCTGTTTGATTCTCTATGACTGCATTTTTTGTTTCTTCTATGGCTTCATTTATTGTTTTACTAATTTCTGTACTTGCTTCTGCAAATATATCATTATTTGGCACTATAGCTGTTAATTTTTCTGCTGCTAATAAGCTTTGTTTTGCTGATTCTTTAACCTTTTTATTATAAGAGATATACACAATAATACATGTAATTGCTAAAATTAACAGTATCCCTCCATATATTATTAATATTTTCTTTAGTGCATTGTTAACTTTCTTTCTCATTTTGTTTTCCTCCTTTAATATCTTTAGTTAAATTATGTACCAATTTTTGGTTTTTATTCAAATGTTCTCTATTTTTACTCCTGTATAGTAATGATTTATTATTTGCTCTGCACTAGCTCCTGTTTTTGCCATTGAATCTGCACCTGTTTGGCTTAGTCCTACACCATGGCCATATCCTACTACATTAAATGTAACACTTTCCCCAATTTCTATATTAAATTTTGCTGATTTTAGCCCAAATATAGTTCTTGCCTCAACTCCAGATATGCTTGTGTTTCCAAACTGTATTGTTTTTACTCTTCCACTTTCTGTATATTCTGTAATACTCACTGGATTTTCTACGTTCCAATCTATAACAGTTTCTGGGTATTTTTCTCTTATTTTTGCCAGTGTCTCTTCTTTTGTTAATGTTACAGTTGAACTATATTGTGTATATCCATCTTCTCCAGAAGTTTCAACACTTTGCAAATATGGATAATTGCTTCCTCCCCATACGTTTGCTACTGTTTCAGTAGTTCCTCCACTGTTTGAGTGGAAAAAAGCATTTATTGGCTCTCCATTATATGTTATAATCTTTCCTGTAGTATCATTTACTGCTGTATTAATTTTTTTCCAATTTTCTTCTCTTAGTTCTTCATTCCATTTTGCAAATCTATCCTCTTTTGAAATCCATGCTTGGCAACAGGTTGAATCGTCACAAATATCAGCATTTTCATGTTTGCTTCCCTTATACATTTTATATGCTGTATATGTTCTTGCAACTATGGCCTGAGCTTTTAGTGCTTCTTCTTGATAATTTGCAGGCATTTCTGCTGATACAACACCATATAAGTATTCATCCATTGGAAGTTCTTCAATTTCTCCTGTCTTGGCATGTAGCAGTTTAACTGTTCTATTTTCTGTTTGGGTTGGTTCTTCATTTTTTTCTGGTTCTGTATTTTGTATTGCATTTTCATTATTTGTAGATGTTGCTACATCCATTTTTTGCTGTTTTTGTGTAAATATTACAGGTAGCAAGAAACATAGCAATACAAATCCTAAAATATATACAATTATTTTTTTCATGTTTACCCCCTTTTATGCAATTTTTTCACGCATTTCCCTTAAGAGTTTCTTTTCTATTCTAGATACTTGAACCTGAGTTATTCCAAGCATTTTAGCAACTTCGTTTTGTGTTTTGCCTTTATAATATCTAAGTATTATTATTTGTTTATCTCTTTTGCTTAAACTACTTAGTAATTCTTGAATACATAAGCTATTTATTATATTTCCAGTTTCATCCTTATTTGTACTTATCCTTGATATTTTGGTTTCTCCTCCTGTATCATCATAAATCTCCTCATCTATTGATTCTATTTTTTGATTTGCATCTAATGCAACTACTATTTCTTCTTTATTTACATTTAATATATCTGCTAATTCGTTTATTTGTAGTTCTTCTCCTGTTTTATTAATGTTTTGTCTTTGTATTTCATTTATTTTGCTTGCCAGTTCTTTTATACTTCTGCTTATTTTTATAGGTCCATCATCTCTTATAAATCTTTTTATCTCACCGTATAATATATGGAACTGCATAAGTTGATATTCGTACATTATAGTTTATATCAAACCTTTGAATCGCTTTTATCAAGCCTATACATCCAATTTGGTATAAATCTTCTTGCAAATATCCTCTTCCAGAAAATCTTTTTACTATGCTCCATACTAAACCCGTATTTGCTTCAACAATTTTCGATAGAGCCTCTTGTGATTTGTTTTGTGCCCTAATAATATCTTCTGTTTCTACCTCGAACATATTTCCTCCGCTTTAATTATTAATTACTTTTTTCATTGTAATTTTTGTGCCTTCACCTAGAGCAGATTCAATTTTTAGCTCGTCCATAAAATTTTCCATAATGGTAAAGCCCATTCCCGACCTTTCCAATTCTGGCTTAGTTGTATATAGTGGCTCTTTTGCTTTTTCTATATTTTCTATTCCCTTGCCGTCATCAGTAATTATTATTTCTATGGAATTTGCAAATAAAGTACATTCAATATGTATTACACCAATTTTGTTATCATAACCATGTATTATGCTATTTGTAACTGCTTCTGATACGGCAGTTTTTATGTCTGAAATTTCTTCTATGCTTGGATCAAGCTGTGCTGCAAAACTTGCAACTGTAATTCTGGCGAATGCTTCATTACTAGATTTGCTCAAAAATTCAAGTTTCATTTTATTTTCATACACATTTTCCAATTTTTGTTCCTCCTTGTTCTTCAATTATTGGTATTATTTTCGTTACTCCTGACATTTCAAAAACTTTTTTAACAGTTGGCGAAACATTTTTCATGCTCATTGTTCCTCCAAACATTGTTATTAACTTATATCTTCCTAATATCATTCCTATTCCTGCACTATCCATAAAGCTTACTTTTGCAAAATCTATAACTAATTTTTTAGGTATGTATTTTTGTATTTCAAAGTCTGCTCTTGTTCTTATTTTTTCTGCATAATGATGGTCTATTTCTTCTGTTATTTGCAAAGTTAAAAGCTTGTCTATTTCATTATATGTAACCTTCAAAAAAAATCCCTCCTATTTTTATTGTATACCTAATATATTCTAGGTTTTTTAGGCTTTTCCTTCGATGAAAAATGGGAAGTTTTGACGAAAAAAAACAAATTGTAATGTTGTTTACAATTTGTTTTAAATATCTTTTTATTCAAAATTATTTTGGGATTCATCTTATTCAATTTTAAGTTCTTAAATTTTATTCCAAATACAATTCACATTCATTTAAGAAAAATTTATCGGTCTGGCCTGCAATATAGTCTATTATTACTCTTTTTATGTTTTCATCTGGTCTTTCCATCATTTTATTTACAAAATGATATAGTATTCTTTCTGATGAAGTTATTGTATTTTTCTTTAGTTCTTCTTTTACATTAACTTCGCTTAGTTTTTCTAAGTAAAAGTAATATAATCTTATGCATAGTTTTTCTATCTTATCATAATTAACATTTGCCTTTTCAGAATTGTATATTTTTTCATAGTTCCAGTCTTTTAATTCCATTAATGCTTCAAATACGTCTTTTGAAAAGCTTAAGTATGGTTTATCAAAACTATTTATGATTACATCTTTTATTAATGTGTCAACTATTTTTGAATTGTTATCTCCAATAATTTTTCTTGGATATTCTGGAATTTCATCTCTTTCAACTATTCCTAGTGTTATGGCATCTTCTATATCACGTCCAATATATGCAATAACGTCTGATAGTCTTACAACACTTCCTTCTATTGTAATTGGTATTATTTTTCTACTGTAATCCTTTTCATGGAAAGCATTGTATAAATCTCTTTCAAACTCTGCTTTTGATTTGGTAATGTTATGCTCATATTTGTTTTTTAGAATTTCTCCATTATGTGCCAAAATTCCATCTAGCGTTTGCATGCTAATATTTAATCCTTCTATGTCTTCCAAAATTCTAACACTTTGTGCATTATGGCAGAAGTATCCAATTTTTTCTTTTTCACATATTGAATTAAGTAAACTTTCACCTTTATGCCCAAAAGGTGTATGACCAATGTCATGTCCTAGTGCTATAGCCTCTATTAAATCTTCATTTAATTTTAGACTTCTTCCTATCGTTCTTGCTATTTTTGATACTAATTGTACGTGTAATACTCTTCTTGTTATATGGTCGTTTTGGATAAAAGAATATACCTGTGTTTTATCAATATACCTTGCATATCCTGATGAATGAATTATTCTATCAATATCTCTATAAAATATTGGTCTAATATCTTCAGCATCTTCTTTTAACCATGTTCCATCCTTTGATTTAAATGCATATTTTGATAAATATTTTTCTTTTAATAACATGTTTTTCTTTGCTTTTTTTAATATATCATTCATAAATTTTGTATTCCGCCTTCTATATTATATAAATTTTTATATCCTTGTTTTTTTAATATTTCCATTGCCCTTTTGCTTCTTATTCCAGCACTACAATAAACAATTACTATATTATCCTTATTTATTATTCTTGTTACATTTTTGTTTAAGTCAAATACAGGAATATTAACACTTCCGTGCTAAATGTCCCTCTTTATATTCTTGATTACTCCTAACATCTAATAATGTTACATTATTATTTGTTTTAATAATCTCAAGCATTTCCTTTACAGTAATATTTTCTTTGTTTCTATATATTTTTCTTATTATTTTTTTAAACACTTTTTTCATCTCCTAAAAAATCCCTAATATAATATATTAAGGATTTTTTAATTTTGTGAAAATTAAGTGTTTTCTTCAAAATTAGCGGATAAAGCTATTATACTTAAAACATAAGAAGTTAGAATAATTGGGAAAAATATTTTTGTTACTGGCATCCTTACAATAGCTATAACGGCTAATGCAAATAATACTGTTCCTAATATTCCAAGTATTGATGTTGCAAGAACTTTCAATACTCCTTGTTTATTATATCTTATAACAAAATATACTAAAATAATTGCTGTTGATAAACTAGCAACAAATTTATAGTGTTTTGCTGTTTCAAGTAAAATATTTTTTGTATAACCATTTGCATAGTTAAATCCATATCTACCTAATACAAACATTCCTACTACAATAATAATTATACTTATGGCTAATAATATTTTTTTTGCGATTTTCATTTCTACATTATTCCTTTCTTTCAAAGCAAAGCTTTGAAGCTGTTTTTTATTTTTCACTTAGGTTTTCATATATAAACTTTGTGAATACATAATTGTATAAATATACCATAATTATTCCCCAGAATAAGGTCATTCCAAAGCTATTTATATATGTTAATTTTCCATAGGTAAATACTAATGCAATAATATATATTGGTAGTGAATTAAATAAAAATTGTAAATTTGATTTTTTATACATTCCTTCTACTTCTGTATTTAGATTTGTTAATGTAATATAGGTAAATATATAATCTAATATCAATGATATTATTATTGCTGCCATTCCTTCCATTGTTATTGTTACACTTGTTAATCTTAGTAGTAGTAATAATACTGCTAAATATCCTACTTGGAAGTATATTGAGATAAATCCTTTTGCTTTAAATTTTATTATTAAATATGCATACGCTAGTAAGAATACCATTCCTATTGCTGATAAATACAACAATATTGATTGAGTTGTTATGTTTGTTTCAACAACTTCATCTGAGTACTCATATTGTAGCGGTGTTGTTCCTGAATTTAATAATACTGCTTGCTGACTTGCAGATTTAACTGCTTCATTTAATTCTTTTGTATCGCTTGATGCAGCAAATGTTAGTATTATTTTACCATCATATACAATATTAGGTAACACTGTTGCTCCTAAGAATGAATCGTTTAATATAACCCATACTGATTTTGATTTTTCAACTTGTTTTGTTTCTCCTGTTTCATCTGTTTGCTCTTCTGTTGTTGTTTTGTATATATCTGCTAGTTCATTGATTCTTTTTGTTCCTTCTTCATTAAAAGATAATTGTAAAAATATTCCTGTTTCAATATCTCCTTGGCTTCTCATAACTTCTGCTTTATCAAAATAGCTATTATCAAATACTACTTCAAATGTTTCGCTATCTAATAAAATTAAGCTACCAGTATTTTTGATTAAATATTCTATTTCATCGGCACTTTCATTTTCAGGTATTTGTAATTTTATTTGACCTGTTTTTTCATCAAGTTCTATATTAAAGTCTGCTATATTATTTCCTTCTAATCTTTTTTCAATAATGTCCTTTGTCTTTCTGTAGTTTTCTAATGTCTTTATTGATGCATCATTTACTGGTGTTTCAACAGTCTTATAACCAGCCTCTTCAGTATATTCTACTCCATCTTCTGGTGTTATAATGTTTCCTTCAGCATCATATATTGTTTTTGTTGTTTGCTCACTTACATTTGCTGTAATTGTTCTTGTTTTTCCAAATTCCATTCCTAATTTTAGGTTTGGCAGTAAATTTACTTTTTCTCCATTTTCATTTTTCTTGTATACTCCAAAAAAAGATGCGAACATTAAAAGTGCTAAAACTAAAATTATAATAATTGTTATTGTCTTTGTGTGCTTTTTCACGTTATTCAAATCCTTTCTGTTTAATTATTTTATAATAATCTTGTATTATTTATAATAAGCTCAAACCAGATATTTAAGTACTTTGCAGCATATTTGCTCATCATTGTTCTATCCATAAATATTTCGAAGTAATCTAGTACTGGGCATATTTTAGTATCAATAGTTAAATCTAATATTACTTTTCTATCTTCCTTATCTATTTTTAGGTTTGCTTCTGTAACAGCATAGTTTACTCTATCATGTATTTCAAATCTTGTTAAATTCTTATTTACAACCCTGTCTCTGTGTACATCTGATTTATCGGCTAATATTAATGCCGCTGAAATATCACTAACAGCTGTTCCTGTTGTTTCATCATGATTTCCTATTGCAGACATTATCTCTGTTCTATCTTTTACGTCCATTCCCATATCTTTTAGAATGTTATATGCTAAAATTGCGCCTGAATGAGCATGGTCAACTCTATTTACGCCATTTCCTATATCATGCAAATAGCCTGCAATTTTGGCAAGTTCAACCCTGTGTTCATCATAGCCTAAAGTCTCTAAAATTTTTCCTGCTCTATTTGAAACTATACTAACATGTCTTTGTGAGTGTTCTGTATATCCTAAAGCATCTAATTGTTTTTGTGCTCCAATAACTAGCTCTTGTACCTCTGGATTATTCTTTACATCTTCTAAAGTTACCATTAATTTCCTCCTTTTCATATGTTGGTATTATATCAAAAAATTTTTTTAAATACAACAATATAATGAAAAAAACTATATTTCATCAACCGTTTCATCTTTTATAAAATATTTTGTATTTTTCATTTTATCTGGTAAATATTGTTGTTCAACTCTATGGTTTGGATAGTCATGTGGGTATTTGTAGCCCACACCATAGCCAAATTCGCTCATTCCACTTACTGGTGCATTTCTTATGTGCATTGGTATTTCGCCAGTATCTTTACTTGATACATCCGCTAAAGCTTTATCTATTGCTAAATATGCACAGTTTGATTTTTTAGAAAGTGCCACATATAAAGCCGCTTCTGCAAGTATAATTCTCGCTTCTGGCATTCCAACATTTGCAACAGCCTGCATTGCTGATGTTGCAACAACTAAAGCATTAGGATTTGCTAAACCTACATCTTCTGCTGCTGCAATTACAATTCTTCTTGCTAAAAATACTGGATCCTCTCCGCCATCTATTGCTCTAGCTAAATAAAATATTGTTGCATCTGAATCGCTTCCCCTCATGGATTTTATAAATGCACTTATATTATCATAATGGCTATCTCCTGCCTTATCAAACATTGCTTTTTTCTTGCCCATACATTCTGCTGCAATTTCTTTAGTTATTTCTATTGTTCCATCTTTATTCATTTCTGTTGTAAGAACTGCAAGTTCTAATGTATTTAGTGCTGTTCTTACATCTCCTGATGATAATTTTGCTATTGCCTCTAGTGTTTCATCTTCAATGCTAATTTTATAATTTCCTAAACCATCTTTATTTATTAAAGCATTTTTTAAAATTTTAAATATATCCTCATAAGTTAATGGCTTTAATTTTACCACCATTGACCTTGATATTAACGCTTTATTAACTGAAAAATATGGATTTTCAGTTGTTGCTCCTATTAATATTATTGTTCCATTTTCTACAAATGGAAGTAAAGCATCTTGTTGAAGTTTGTTAAATCTATGAATCTCATCTATAAATAAAATGCACTTTCCTGATGGATTTAGGAATAAATTTTTAGCTTCCTCTACTGCATTTTTTATATCTGCAACTCCCGCAGTTACTGCATTTAATTGTATAAATTTGTATTTAGTTGTATTACTTATCACTTTTGCTATCGATGTTTTCCCGCAACCAGTTGGTCCCCATAAAATTACACTTGTTAGTCTATCAGCTTTTATTGTTCTATATAATATTTTATCTTTACCAAGTATCTCTTCTTGTCCTACAAATTCTTCCAATTTTGTTGGTCTTACTCTGTGTGCTAGTGGTTCCATATTTTTCACTTCCCTAATTTTGTATAAATTCTATTAATTTCCTAATACTGATAATGCCTTTTTTATTATTTCTTCTACTGTTAAACTCTTTGTTTCTATCTTTTCTAGGGCTTTTTCTATTTCTTTTCTTGTATATCCTAATACTTGCAAAGCTGTAATTGCTTCTGAATCCTTTTCTTCTACATACATTGCTTCTACAACTTTTGTATCATTATTTACTGCTTGTTCTGTTTTTATTTTATCTTTTAATTCTAATATAATCCTTGCTGCGGTTTTATTACCAATTCCAGGAATTTTTACTATTTTAGACACATCATTTGAAATTACTGCTAATGCAAAACTTGATGGTGTTATGCTTGAAAGTATTTGTATTGCTAATTTTGCTCCTATTCCACTTACTGATAATAGTAATTCAAACATACGTAATTCCTCATTAGTTAAAAAGCCATATAAGCTAATGTTATCTTCTCTTACATAGTAATATGTATATACCTTTTGTGTTTCTCCAACATCTGGCAATTTTTCAATAATATTTGGTGACATAAATATTCTATATCCTACACCGCTGCAATCAATTACAACATAATTGTTTGCTTTATCTGCAATTCTTCCGTTTATATATGCGTACATTTTTTCACTCCCTTACTATTGAATCATGAATAACGAAAGACTCATTATTCATGATTCTAATTTATTATTCTACAGTTACTGATTTTGCAAGGTTTCTTGGTTTATCAACATCCAAACCTTTTTCTTTTGAAATATAATATGCTAATAATTGTAATGGTATTATTGAAAGCACTGGTGATAGCTCTGTTGAGATTTCTGGTATTTTAATTATTGCTTCAAATCCTTTATTTTCTATGTTTTGATTTGTAACTGCCAATACCTTTGCTCCCCTTGTTATTACTTCTTGAACATTACTAATAGATTTTTCTACTAGGTCTTTATCTGTTATTGTTGCAATAACTGTTACTCCATTATCTATTAAAGCTATTGGGCCATGTTTTAATTCTCCTGAAGCATATCCTTCTGAATGGATATATGAAATTTCTTTAAGTTTTAAAGAACCTTCTAAGCTTACTGCATAGTCTACTCCTCTTCCTAAGAAGAACATATCTCTTTCTTTATATACTTTCTTTGCAAATTTCTTTACTTCTGCGATATTTTTTAATACTTCTTCTACTTTTGAAGGTAATTTTAGTAAATCACTCTTTAATGTTTCAATTTTGCTTTCATCTACTCTTTGTAATGTTTCAGCACAGTATAAAGCAATTAGTGTTAAAATTGTTATTTGAGATGTATATGCTTTTGTTGAAGCTACTGCAATCTCTGGTCCTGCATGTGTATATATTGAGTAATCTGCTTCTCTTGTTATTGAACTTCCAATAACATTTGATATTGCAAGTGTTTTTGCACCTTTTGATTTTGCAAGTTTTAATGCTGCGATTGTATCTGCTGTTTCTCCTGATTGGCTGATATATATTGTTAAAGTTTTTTCATCTACTAGTGGATCTCTATATCTAAACTCTGAAGCTATATCTACTTCAACTGGTATCTTGCAAAGTTTTTCAAAAATATTCTTTGAAACTATACCTGCATGCATTGCTGTACCACAAGCTACTATATATATTTTGTTTAAACTTTCTAAGTATTCTTTAGTAAAGTTTAATTCATCAAAATGAACTTTTGAGTTGTTAAGTCTTGTTCCTATTGTTTCTCTTATAGCTTTAGGTTGCTCATTTATTTCTTTTAACATGAAATGTTCATATCCATCTTTTTCTGCACCTTTACTATCCCATTCAATACTTTTTGTTGTTTTCTTTATTTCTTTTAATTCAGTATCATAAAATTTAATATTATTTGTTGTCAATACCGCAAATTCGCAATCATTTAAGAAATAGAAATCCTTTGTGTATGAAAGTATTGCTGGTATATCTGATGCTATATAGTTTTCTCCATTGCCTTTGCCTATAACTAATGGGCTATCTTTTCTAACAACTATCATTTTATCTGGTTGCTCACCTGAAATTATTTCTAATGCAAAACTTCCCTTTAAATCCATACATGCATTTCTTACAGCTCTTAAGAATTTCATATCATCATTTGTTTTATCTTGTTTATAGTAATAGTTTATTAAATTTGGAACAATTTCTGTATCTGTTTGTGATACAAACTTATATCCCTTTTCTATCAAACTTTCTTTTAACTCATGATAATTCTCTATAATTCCATTATGTACAACAGCAAATAAACCGTCCATATCTGTATGTGGATGTGAATTTTCTTTTGATGGTTTACCATGTGTTGCCCATCTTGTATGTGCAATTCCTATTGTGCCTTTTAGGTCTTCTATTCCTGGTATTGCCTCTAAATTGCTTACTCTACCTTTATCTTTTTTTACTTCAATTTTTCCATTTTCAATTACAGCAATACCTGCTGAATCATAACCTCTGTATTCTAATCTTTTTAATCCTTGTAATAATATTGGTGTTGCCTTCTTTTTTCCAATATATCCTACTATTCCACACATATTTTTTCCTCCTTTTATAAGTATATTGTAAAATATAAATATGTTGTATTATATTATATAAATTCGTTTTATGCAAGTAGGCAAAGCATATTTATTTTTGGCATGTTATAATTTAAAGGCAAAACAAAAAACCAGACAAATCTGGTTTTTGTTTTCAAAAATTTATTTTACTTTGTAGCCTTGCTCTTCTAAAGTTGTTTTTATTTCGTCTTTAGTCATGTTTGCTTCTTCAGAATCACCTACTAATTCAGCATAAGTTTTTGCGTCTAGATTCATTATAGCTTTTTTACCGCTTTGTTTTAATTCTGGGAAATTTAATTCTCCATCTTCTGCAAAAGCTTTTGCAAATTGAATCATTGCATTGAATTCATCAACGTATTTTTTAGCTGCATCCTTATCTTCAAAAGTAAATGTCATTTTTATGTTATTAACTTTATCTTTTTTGAAAGTTACAACTGTTTCTTCTTTAAATTTTGGAGTTGTTTCTGTTGCTTCAACTTCTCTTGTTGCAACTAATTTATTTCCACAACCTGTTAAAGTTAATACTGCTAATAACATTACAGCTGCTAATAATACTATTTTTAATGTTTTTTTCATTATTTCACCCCCACCATTTTTAATAATTAAATAATATCAAACCTAAAAAAAATAGTCAAGCAATTTTCGTATATTTTTTAAATAAAAAGGGAAAACTTATTTTATGAATAAATTTACTAAATTGTTAAAAAATTGTTTTGTATATACTCCTTCTGAGCAATATAATTTTGTTTTAAGTGAGAATAATGCTAATAGCAAAGATGTTGATTTACCAGACTCTTTTCTACCTGACCATGATATATACCCAAATTTGAGTCGCAACTACGATTATCTAAGAGTGCAATATAACACTTTAATTAATAGTGACATTCTTATGCGTCCATTCCAGGTTGATGTGCTAGGTAAAAAATACCAGGCCTTATTTGTTGGAATTGATGGAATGATTAGCTCTCAGCTTGTTAATAATTTTCTTTTACGTCCTTTAATGGAGAATAAAGATACTTCTAAAATAAATCATACCAAAAATGGCGTTGAATTTAAAAAAGTACAAAAAATTAATGTTGAAGATTATATATTTAATAAGCTTATTCCACAAAGTTCTGTAAAAAAAATTACAAAATTTTCTGAAGTTGCTTCAACTGTAAGTTCTGGTGATTGTGCTCTTTTTATCGACACACTAAATATTGCTTTTTCCATTGATGTTAAAGGTTATGATTCAAGAGGCATAGAATCTCCTAAAAATGAAATTGTTGTTAGAGGCTCTCAGGAGGCTTTTGTTGAAAAGTTAAGAACAAATACTTCCATTCTTAGAAGGCTAATTAATACTCCTGATTTAATAATAGAAAATACCATAGTAGGAAATGCTAGTAAAACAAAAGTTGCTATTTGCTACATGAAAAATATTGCAAACTCTTCTTTAGTTGCTGAAGTAAAATATCGTCTTTCTAATTTAGATGTTGATTATGTAATTTCCTCTGGAAATGTTGAACAATTAATACAAGATAATAGTAGTATTGCTTTGCCTCAAATGGTTTCAACTGAAAGGCCTGATAAAGCAGCTAATCATCTACTTGAAGGAAGGGTTGTAATACTTGTTAATGGTTCTCCTTACTCGCTCATTGCTCCTGGGGTTTTAATAGATTTCTTATCATCACCCGAAGATTTGAATCTAAAACATCAATATTCGAATTTACTAAAAATAATACGTCTTATGGGAGCGTTTACAACATTGCTTTTACCTGGGCTATATATTGCAATTCTAAACTTTCATACTGAGCTAGTGCCAACAGCACTTTTATTTACCATTGCTAGCTCAAGAAATAGCGTGCCATTTCCTGTTATTTTTGAGGTTTTATTCATGGAATTTTCATTTGAGCTCATTAGAGAAGCTGGGCTTAGAATTCCATCACCTATTGGGCCAACCATTGGAATAATTGGTGCTTTAATATTAGGTGATGCAGCTGTAAGTGCAAATCTAGTTAGTCCTATATCAATTATTATTGTAGCAATTACTGGTATATGTTCTTTTGTAATACCTGATTTTTCACTTAACTTTGCTTTTAGAATTTATAAATTTTTGTATATCATCCTTGGTTATATTGCCGGCTTTTTAGGTATTGCGATTGGCCTATTTGCACAATTTTCAATACTATGTAACTTGAGCTCTTTTGGTGTTCCTTACTTAGAGCCATATATTCCAGTTACTAACTTTAACACCTCTATTTCATATTTTATTCATTCTATATGGAAAAGGGAACATAGAAGCGACTTTTTAAATACAAAAAGGCCTAAGGAGCAACCAAAAATTAGCAGGAAATGGAAATACTGGAAAATTTCCATTACTAAATGAAAGGAGTATTTATGGAAAACCTACAAAAAATAGCTAGAATTGAAGCTATTGGCTTAAGCTTAGCAGTTTTAAGTAATAATGTAATATTTAATACAACATCAATTATATTCAATTCCTGTGGTTCTGGCTCTTGGCTTAGTGTTATATTTTTAAGCATTATATCTTTAATTTTTATGTTTATAGTTTTAGCACTTTACAAGGTTTTTCCAACTTATGATTTACTAGATATTTCAAAATATTTAGGTGGAAAATCATTAAAGTATATAGTAGCAATTTTATATGTTATTTTCTTCACCGCTTTCTCAATTATTTGCCTAAGGTACTTTGCGAGCGATTTGCATGTTATATACTTCCCTGGTTATAGTTTTTTGTTTTTAATTTTGCTTGTCTTTGTACCTGTTGTTATTTCAACTAGAACGGGCTTGAAAGCTATATATGGAACTAATTTAGTTGTTATTCCTATTACAGTTTTATCGACCTTTCTACTTTTTTTCATTTCAGTTAGGGATTTTTCTTGGCAAAGACTTTTTCCTATATTTGGTTATGGAGCAAAGAATTTATTTATAACTCAATCCATTAATTTATTTACTTTTAACATTATTGGATATTTATATTTTTTACCTCCTTTTTTAAAGGACACTAAGGATTATAAGAAAATATCAATTTTTACTATAATAATATGTGGGTTGTATTACCTTTTGACTATTTTAGCACTTACAATGACATTTGCTTATGGATTTAAAGCAGATGAATCGTTTTCACTATATTTAATTGCAAGACTTGCAACTTTAGGTCGTTTCTTTCAAAGAATTGATGCTGTTTTCTTTCTTGTTTGGACTTTAGCATTTTTATCTTTTTTAAGTTTTAACATATATTTGGTAACTTATATAATAAAAAAAAGTTTTGAGCTAAGTAGTTCTAATGAGCTTGTATACAGCATATCCGTCATTATAATAGGTGGAAGTTTAGTATTTGCAAATATAGCAAACGTTAATTTCTTTACTCAAAGTATTTTTAGACCTTTTACATTTATATTAATTTTTTGCATGAGCTTTGTAATTCTTTTGATTGCTAATTTTAAAAAAAGAAGGAGTACAAAATGAAATTAAGAACATATTTATTAATTATAATTTGCTTTTTTTCTTTATTTTCTCTTACAGGTTGTAACTCACAAAATGGTATTGAAAGTAAGGCTTATGCTATTGCTTTGGGATTAGATTCATCAGACACTCATAATCTAAAAATTAGTATTCAATTTGCTGTATTAAATTCATCTGAAACCTCAACATCTACTGATAATTCTTCAAGTAATAATTCCACACTTATTTCTGTTGATTGTTCTACAATAGATTCTGGAATTTCTTTAATGAATAGCTATATTAGTAAGCAAGTTAACCTTTCTCATTGTAAAGCTGTTATCATATCAGAAGAGCTAGCATCTAAAGGCATATTGGATGTTGTATATACTTTAATGAATAGTGTAGAACTTAGACCTGACTGTAACATTATAATTAGCAAATGTGAGGCTTATACCTTTTTAGAAAATTCTAGCCCTGTTTTCGAATCCAACCCAGCAGAGTATTTTGAAGCAAATTTTAACTCTAGTGAATACACTGGATATGTTGATAATATAAGCCTATCAAATTTTTATTATAATATTTTAAATAATTCTTCAGAAGCTTCAGCCATTTTATCTAGTATTAACACAAAAGAAAGCCAGTCTAAGGGTTCTAAAAACACATCTGTTCTAGATGATAATTATACTGCTGGTGGAACTCCTATTGTCTCAAAAAACAAAGTTGAAAGTATGGGACTTGCAGTTTTTAAAGATGATAAACTAGTAGGTGAGCTAAATAATTTAGAAACATTATGTCATTTAATTGTTACAAATAACCTAAAAAATGCTACTGTTAATATTCCAAACCCATTTGATACCGCAAATAATATATCTTTTTATATTAACATGAATAAAAAAACTAAAAACAATGTTTCATTAGTTAATGGGTATCCTTATATAGAATGTGAAGTTTGGGTAACAGGTAATGTTCCAACAGTTTATAGTTCTATTGATTTAACAAATGAGAATTGTTTAAGTGAATTAAATGGTGCATTAAGTAGCTATCTTGAAGCTCATATTTCATCATATTTATATAGAACTGCAAAATCATTTAATGCTGATATTGCAGGCTTTGGTGAATATATGCTTCCCAAATATGCAACATGGCAAGAATGGCTAGATTCAGATTGGCTTCGGCAATTATCAAAATTCATTTTTTAAAGTAACAGTTCATTCTGACATCCAAAGTGGATATTTATATAACAAAATTTAAAGGAGATTGTATTTATGTATGTATTTTTTGCTATTATTTCTATACTTTTCTTCATTAGAACTATAAGCTATGGTATTTTTGAAATAAAAAAAAATAACAATACCTTTGGCGGCATTGTTGTTTTCATAATTGCATTAATTGGACTCATTTTTCCCAACATAGTAATTTGGATAAATGGATTATACTAAAATAGCCTATAATGGGCTATTTTTTAATATATTATTCCAAGTACGATTGCAAGTACAATAAATACAACTCCTAATATAATTGTAATTTTTTTAAGTCTACCTTCTTTTGTTCTTCCTTTATTTTTTTCATAAAAAGAACCTGAACCTCCTGTAATTGTACTTGATGCTCCTTCATCTTCGCTTGATTGTGCTAAAGTTAAAAATGTTAATACAACTGCTACAACTGCATATATTATTATTAATAACGTTTTCATATTCTTCACCTTTCCACTTCTTATTTTACTTTACAAAATTGACTTTATTATTGTAACACAAAGTTTCTCAAAAATCAAGGATTATTTACTTTTTCTCAACTAATATATCTCCAAAGTTTCTTTCTTGATTTGTTATGATTTTATTTCTTTTGCTTAATTCAAGCATTCCTGAAAATGCTGTTACTGTTTCTAGCTTTGTATATTTTTTGCTTGAACATAGTGTTCCAAAAATAAATTTTTTCTTTTTTATTAATTCTTTAAATATGTCTTTTACTTTGCTTGCAACTGTTACTGTCTCTAATATTGCAATTTTTTCAATGTTGGCTGCATTTTTATTTTTCTTGTTTTCATTTCTTTCCACAAGTGCCTTATAACTCTCTATTATATCCTCTTTTTCATATTTTTTTTCCAGTTTTCTACTTGGAAGCTCTATTTTTTCTGGTATTTTAAAGTATCTTTTTGAATACTCATTATAATTATCTCTTAATTTATTTACTATTTCCTTATACCTTTTGTATTCAATAATTCTTCTTATAAGCTCTTCTTCTGTTATTTCTTCCTCATTTTCTACTTCTCTTGGCAATAGTTTCTTTGATTTAAGATATACAAGTGTAGATAGCATAACCACAAATTCGCTTGCAATTTCTAGATTTAATTTTTCCATAGTATTTAGGTATTCTATATATTGATCCGTAATTTGTGTTATATTTATTTTATCTATTTCCATTTTATTTTTATCAACTAAGTGGCAAAGTAAATCAAGTGGTCCTTCAAAATTTTCTAATTTTATGCTATATTTTTTAGTCTCCAGTGTTAATACTTCATTCATTATTATGTTATCTCCTTAATATTCTCAAATGTTTTTAGTTTAGTTTTTAATCTTCTTGAGCAAGCTTTATACTATCGCTTAAATAACCTTTTTTATTTAAGTAGCTTATTATTTCGTCTTTTTCCATAATTGTTTGCTTTTTCAAAAATATGTTTTTTGCTGAATTTATCTCATATTCTAATAGTTCCTCTTTATTATTATAAATATAGTTTTCTATATCCTTCTTATTAATTCCTTTTGAAAGTAACTTATATTCAAGTTCTCTTATAGATAAATTCTTAAGTCTTTGATATTCTTTAACAGTTTTTTCAATGTAGATATTATCATCAATATATCCATTTTCTTTTAATTCTTCAATAACATTATCTAACATTTCGCTTGAAAATTCAGCAAATTTTCTTTTAATTTCTGCTTCACTTCTTTTTTTATACAATGTATATTTTAGCACTTTAGATTTTAGCTTGTCAAACTCCTCTAAATAATCCATTATTTTCTTCCTTCCCAAAAAGTATTATTTAGTAGTAAAGAAGTCTTTCGACTTCTTTACTTTTTTATTCTTCTGGTTCAGTTTCTTGTTCTGGATCTTCCTCTTCATCTCCTAAGCTTTTTTCAAAGGCTTGTCTAAAATTATCTCTTATTTTGTCTTCTAATTCTTTTGCAACATCTTTATGTTCTTTTATGTATACTTTTGCATTTTCTCTACCTTGACCGATTTTTTCGCCGTTGTAGCTAAACCATGCACCTGATTTTTCAACTAAATTTAAGTTTACTGCTAAGTCTAGTATATTTCCTTCTCTTGAAATTCCTTTACCATAAACAATATCAAATTCTGCCTCTCTAAATGGTGGTGCAACTTTATTTTTAATAACTTTTACTCTCGCTCTTGCTCCTGTAACTTCTCCATCTGTTTTTATGTTTTCTATTTTTCTTATGTCTAATCTAACAGAAGCATAGAATTTAAGTGCTCTACCTCCAGGTGTTGTTTCTGGATTTCCAAACATTATTCCAACTTTTTCTCTTAATTGGTTTATGAAAATTATAACTGTTTTAGATTTATTAATTACACCTGCTAATTTTCTTAGTGCTTGAGACATAAGTCTAGCTTGCAAACCAACATGTGCATCTCCCATATCTCCATCTATTTCAGCCTTTGGTACTAATGCAGCAACAGAGTCTACAACAATTATATCTATTGCTCCGCTTCTTGTTAAAGCTTCTGCTATTTCTAATGCTTGCTCACCAGTATCAGGTTGTGATACTATTAAATTATCTATATCAACACCTAAGTGTTTTGCATAAACTGGATCTAAGGCATGTTCTGCATCAATAAATGCTGCTTCTCCTCCAAGTTTTTGAGCTTCTGCTATTGCATGAAGTGCAAGTGTTGTCTTACCAGAAGATTCTGGACCAAATATTTCTATAATTCTTCCTCTTGGAATACCTCCAATTCCTAGTGCTATATCTAAGCTTAATGCTCCTGTTGGAATTGCCTCAACATTCATTGCTTGGTATTCCCCAAGTTTCATAACTGAACCTTTACCAAATTGTTTCTCAATTTGCCCTAATGCTGCTTCTAGTGCTTTTTTCTTTTCTAAATTATCTGTACTCATAAAAATCCTCCTAATTTATTTCAAACCTTTGTTTGGTATTATTATATATGTTTTTAAAAAAATGTCAATACTTTTTTCAAAAGTTTTTGTAAAAAATTTTCTCCCAATTACTTTTAGTATTAAATCATATTTTGTAATAAAATTCAAGTAAAATTTTTAATATTTTTGCTAATTGGTGGATATAATGCAAACAGAGCCTTAACTTCTTAAGGCTCTGCTTTTTTAATAAGATATTCTAGAATGTTATTTTTTCATCTATCCATTTTTCTAAGTCTTCAATTTTTACTCTTACTTGCTCCATTGTATCTCTATCTCTTATTGTTACTGAGTTATCGTTTTCTGTTTCAAAGTCTATTGTTATACAATATGGTGTTCCTATTTCATCTTCTCTTCTATATCTTTTTCCTATACTACCTGCTTCATCATATTCGCACATATATTTCTTTGATAACTTAGCAAAAATTTCTTCTGCCTTTGGACTTAACTTTTTAGATAAAGGTAAAACTGCAACCTTGTATGGTGCTAAAGCTGGGTGTAAATGTAACACTGTTCTTGTATCACCCTCTGCAATTTCTTCTTCATCATAAGCATTGCAAAGAAATGCAAGTGCCACTCTATCACAACCAAGTGATGGCTCTACACAGTATGGTATAAATTTTTCCCCTGTTTCTTGGTCTAAGTATGTAAAGTCTTCTTTTGAGTGTTCCATGTGTTGTTTTAAATCATAATCTGTTCTATCAGCAATTCCCCAAAGTTCGCCCCATCCAAATGGGAATTTGAACTCTATATCAGTTGTTCCCTTACTATAGAAGCAAAGCTCTTCTGGTGAGTGATCTCTTAATCTTAAACTTTCCTCATTCATTCCTAAACTTAAAAGCCAATCCTTACAAAAAGCTCTCCAATATTTAAACCATTCCATATCCGTACCTGGCTTGCAGAAAAACTCTAATTCCATTTGCTCAAACTCACGTATTCTAAACAAGAAATTACCTGGTGTTATTTCATTTCTAAAAGATTTACCAACTTGACCAATACCCATTGGAAGTTTTCTTCTTGTTGTTCTTAATACATTTTTAAAATTAACAAAAATACCCTGTGCAGTCTCTGGTCTTAAATACAACTCAGATTTTGAATCCTCAGTTACACCTTGGAAAGTTTTAAACATTAAGTTAAACTTTCTAATAGAAGTAAAATTACTTGCACCACAATCTGGACACTTTATTCCATTCTCATGAATAAAATCTACCATCTTCTCATCAGACCAGCCATCAACAACTTCCTCTTTGTTATTTTCCTTTAGCCAATCCTCAATTAGCTTATCAGCTCTATGTCTTGTTTTACAGGATTTACAATCAATAAGAGGATCACTAAACCCTCCAACATGACCAGAAGCAACCCATGTCTCTGGATTCATAAGAATTGCCGCATCAAGCCCTACATTATACTTATTCTCCTGAATAAACTTCTTCATCCACGCTCTCTTAACATTATTCTTAAACTCAACCCCCAAAGGTCCATAATCCCAAGAATTAGCAAGCCCACCATAAATCTCAGAGCCCGGATATATATACCCCCTACTTTTGCATAAATTCACAATTTTTTCCATTGATTTTTCTTTCATACTCTCACGTCCCTTTCATAACTTATGATATTTTATACTATTTTTATAATATAATCAATACTTTTTTAAAAAATGTTACTCAAAATATATTATGTTATCTTTACTGTTTTTATTTTTCTCCCTGTGGATACTGTGGATAACCCTGTTAATAACTCATATCATTGAAGTTTATTCTTGTCGATTTTTGTCTTTTTATGCACTTTTGTCTCTCTGTTCTCCACATTTTTATTATTTATAGTTTTTATGTGTACCATAAATTTATTTACATCACCTTGTTAAAAATATTCCTACCGCTACTAAAATCTCAAATATCAATATAGCCGGAAACCCAACTACAAATCTTGCTTTTTTAGTCTTATGTCTAAACACATACATTCCAGCTATTCCGCCTATTCCACCACCTATAGCTACCAACATAAACAATGTTCTTTCCGGAATTCTTCTCCTTGCTTTTTCCGCCTTCCTCTTATCACTAAACATTGCCAAAAATGTTACCAAATTTATAACCACTAAATATATAGCAATATTTTTAACTGTTAATAAATTCTCCATTTTTCCTCCTTCTGTTTGAAAAAAGCGACCTTAAAGGTCGCCTCTATTATAATTTATATAAACTTTATTTTTTGTTTACTAAATCTTTTAATGCTTTACCAGCTTTAAATACTGGAGCTTTTGATGCAGGTATTTTGATTTCTTCTTTTGTCTGTGGGTTTCTACCTTTTCTAGCTGCTCTTTTTCTAACTTCAAAAGAACCAAATCCAACTAATTGAACTTTATCTCCTTCAATTAATGCTTCTGTTATTACATCAACAAATGCGTTTACAGATGCTTCTGCTCCTTTTTTAGTGTCTCCTGTTTTTGCAGCTATTGCTGCGATTAATTCAGCTTTGTTCATTTAAA